>JACCDW010150261.1_pt1 | contig 55703 bp, 57 predicted proteins | sample 7449781 | NCBI WGS metagenome assembly JACCDW01 (sample SAMN15323449, study PRJNA562643) | freshwater metagenome | isolation source: river surface water | place: USA:Blue River Watershed | collected 2017-08-18
ATTTTATTTTAACCCATTTAACCAATATATCACCGTGACAAGATTTACCACCACCGCCTAAATTTTTACACCAACAACCAAGAACTTTATCTTTTAATTCGTGTAAATCATTCATTAATTCTTCATTAGAAAGAAGATACTGTTCATAAGCATCTACAATCGTTTTTCTTGGCGTACCTTCTGGAAAAGTATCACGAAGTTCTTTTGGGTAAGCCCATTTATTATACTTACCATTCGGAAGACGACCAATATAAATATCAAAAGGCTCTTTTTTGAAATGAACCACTTTCACTTTATGGTCATATTTAGGCTTTCCCTTAAAGCTATCAAAAAAATCATCCATTTAATAAAATATTTCTACAAATTTCATATTCTTCTTTTGTGAAGCCTAACCAACTTCTACACTTCACAATATTTTTTAATCCATATGATTCAATATCTCTAATATTATCATCCAAGATAATATAGTTATCATACTGGTTGTTCTGAAGCCAATTTTCAATTTCACCACCACGACCTTCACTAGTAATTATTGAAGTAAAATCATAAATAACTGTTTGAATTCCTTGATATTGAAATATTCTATTCAAATCAGATATAGAATGTTTAACTCTCCAAGTTGATGTGATAACCGGTTTTAAATTAAATTCCTCACAAAGTTCATCATATAATTGCACAGATATTGGACTCCAATCTTTTTTGGAGATAGTGTTTAAAACACCATCAATATCCGTGAAAATATAATTATTTTTCAATTCTTTCTTTTTGAATATCTTCTAATACTTCAATTGTTAATTCTAATTCTTCTACAAGAGATGTCATTTCTCTTTTATACCACTTAAGACCCAACCATCTCCAATAAAAAAGATGTGAAACCAAGAAAAAAAGATACATTCCTATAGTATTATCCAGAAAAATGGGATATAACATAAAAACAACAAAGGATAGAAACCAAAAGAAAAACTCCGATGAAATATTCAAAAGTATCTTATGTGATTTTATATACCTTTTTAGTTTTTTATCAGAGTAATCTTTTATAGTCTTTAATTCTTTTTCTTTAATCTTGTAGTAATTTGACATATTTGTTATATGTTAAATTTTATACATTGTTCAGTGATGTATTTAGAGTGGTCTAATTGTAAGTGAGTTGCCAATCCAATAGTAATGTGATATCCAAAGTAAGGATCACCTAAGCCCATCACACTTCTAATGTTAGCACAATCTAAAGACTCAGCCTTTATCCACCAGTGACCACTTTTATTAGAACGAACAATTGTAGGGTCGTATTTAACAGTGACTTCTTTTCCATCAAACATTTCCTTAGCTTTTAGATAGATATCATCATCAACAATATCATTAATAAAAGTTAAGTGAGTTCCTCTTAAAGGCTTGTTAAGAAATAAGTTAAATCTTTTTTTCAAGAACCAAGAATAGTAAGAATATGTATCACAATCAAATTTGACTATGGCAACTTTTTTCCACGTAGATTGAGCATTGTGCTTTTTAGTCACATTGATAGGGTCAAATACTAATATACCTTTCATCTCAAACATGATGCAAATATAGATTTTTATTTTAATATATACAAAAAAATTAAGTATGATTATGGGTTTTATAGTGATTACAATATCAAATTTAATTTGGATGTTCTATTGCCTAACAGAAGGTGTCAGAGAAGGTTTCTTTAATCATTATAGAAACTCATATAGAAACCATTTAGGTTATAATTTTAAAAAAATGTTCATGATACAAAGACTACTTGTTCTTTTTGCCACAGGTGGAATCATGCTATATACAATTGGTCTTATTGCAATCCCATTTATTATTGGTCAAATTTTTATGTTTCATTTTCTACACAAAATGGCTTATAGTTGTACAGTGAGTAAAATTGAAAAAATAAAACAAGAACCAGAAACAACGGTACCTGATAGAATAAAAGAACCTATGGTAATTCTAGGAGTAACTCTACAAATATTCTTCTACTTATTTTTAATGTAATTAATTATGGAAAAGAAACTAACAAAACAAGAAAAAGACCTATTAAGAGAAAGATTCATTGTAAAATTCTGCAAAGAAAAAAAATGGAATTTCAATGAATTAACAACTGGACAAATGTTAATTGTAACTCAGCAACCAGATTTTATCAATCCAAAGTCTTAATTTATAGATTTTTTAACAAACACCTCAGGTACTTCTGATAATTCAGGTATCATATCACACAACTCAATCCGTTCAGCAAGATACTCAAACTGACCATTTTTACCTTCTACATATAGAGAGTTACCATTCCAAACAACGGATTTGTGACCTGGATATAAATTCTGTGATGATAAATATTGACTAATCAAAGATGATTCATTATCAATCTGAGTTTTAGCGATAAACATCTTAGAAGATGTTCCACTTTCAGTTCTAAAATAAGAGTAATTATCTTGACACCACTCTAACTCAGACTCTGAATCAAAATCATCAACCGGCCAGTTGTAATCTTCGTAACCATAAACAACACCACTTGGACCAACAATAGGTAAAGTCTCCCAGTCTATCTTACACACAGCATCTGCCAATCTTTGAAGATGTAAAATGTCTTGTCGTTCAGAGCAAGTATGTTCATTATAATAACCAACTGAGATATTTGTACATTCAGTAATTAAATTAGTAAACTGAGCCGAATCTGTATAAATTCCAGTTGGATCAGGTCGGTAATTAAAATTCACATCTACTTGATTCAATCTCTTAGATAACTCTGTTGCAAACTCGTTAGAGCAACATTCTCCGTGAAACTGCTCAGTAATAACAGAATCAGTTCCTCTTCTATCAAATGATACACACTTTGTAATATACTTTGAAAATTCAGTGTTATCCCAAACACGAGATAATCTGGAAGAACCAACACAACCTCGTTCTTCACCAATAAAAAAGTAGTATAAACCAGGTATATTCTTCTCTATCATATAAAGTATTATAGCCATACCTGCCTTATCATCAGCTCCTAAAATGGTAGAACCGTTACTTTTGATTATATTACCTTCTATGATATGTTTTACTTTTTCTTGTTTTCGGTCAGCGGTATCTAAGTGACAAGTAAACATAGTAGTCGGTTTAGTACCTATTTCAAAATAGAAGTTTCCGTGTTCGTCTTTTTGATATCCAACAGGTAGTTGATTTAATAATCCATTTTCTGTTCCATGTGGATATGTCATGCTTGTAAGTTGCAAGAACTTTTTTTGTATATTCATTAAATTATTATTTTCGCAAAATTATTGATTAATTTATTCATTACCAAATAAATGTTCTAATTTTTTATCTCTGATATAAGCTAACTTTAAAGATTCTATTGTGGCGGAAGAATTTCTAATCTTATCAATCAACCAAATATCACTTTTGTGTAAATCTTTATATTCTTGTCTAATTAAGAAATCATTAATATCATCTGTGGATTTATATTGATATTCTCTTGAAACAATTATAGATGGAATGTCAATCTTATCTATTAATGAAAAATACTGCCATTGATTCTGTTTTGAAATTGACCAAAAATCAAATACCAATAGTTCGACTCTGAAAATATTTGACTTATCTAAAATTTTTTCAGAGAATTGATTGAAATTTTCAAATTCGATTTTATTTGGCAAATGATGATAAAGACACAAATCGTAAAATTTATTGGAGTTTGAAGGTTTTGGTGGTGTAAAAAGAACATAATTATAACCAGCTAAATCTAGAAAATTGACCACATCACTGACACCTCTAGCAACAGAGTTTACATCACCAGTGAAAAAATTATATTTTTTTAGGTCTACCATGAATGTTCTTTTTCTTTACATCAACTAAAAAGTTATTACTATGTAGAAATCTTCTTCCAATCAGAAGTCGAAACTTCATATCTTTTCTATTCGTAAGTGTTACAAATATACGATATTTTTTATCACCAATTTGTATTTTTAACTTGACACCATATCTCTTCTGAATTTTACCATTTGAACTTTTAACATCTAATTCGGTCCACTTACTAAAGATATAAGTATTTTGTCCAATTTTGACTTTTAAACCACAATCTTCAATTTTAATGTAATCAACATGTAAAGCAGCACTAAAAGCACCCGTATCAATCTTTGACACAATGATACCCTCGTTGAGCTTTGGAAAATAAACTTTTTCAGTTCTGCCTATTTTTTTCATCGTAGAAAGAGGTTTTTTATAATATATAAAAATATGTTATTAATAAACAAAATTTCAATTGGTGATTTTATAAATTATAAGGAAGAACATATAAATTGTTTAACACACAATTCAAATAATGGCTACATATCTGAAATTTTTATTTTTATAGACGGCGATCACAAAGAACTACCTAGACATCCTAAGATAAAGTATTTTACAAAAAAACATATTGATGAGTATCAAATTTTAGAACTCTCAAAAAAGTATACTAGTCGAGATAAAATTATTTGGTCAAAAAAATCTCTTATTGGATTTAGCGAAGACCTAAGATTTCTTTTGAATGAACCAAGTATCTACAAAACAAAAGATTTTATCATAATTAATAAAAATACTAAAGTCAGTAAAGATTTGGTAATAGATGAGGATTTCAAAAATCCAAAACTTAACTTAATTGATTTTGGCACAATTCAAAAAGTTAAACCAAATCAATTTTTTGAAAAAGATACTAACATCACTCGAAAAAAAGGCGAGATAGTCAAGACACAACAAAAAAATTTAACAAAAAGTCTACATGTCATAATTGTGGCCGTAAACTACAATGATTTTCTTTTAACGACTCTAACCAGAAATATAAAAATATTCGATGACATTACAGTAATTACAAGTACTGAAGATAAAATGTGTCAGATGATTTGTGAAAAATTCGGGGTGAATTTGATAGTATCAGATATAATGTATGATAGTGGTGCTAAATTTAACAAAGGAAAAGCTATAAATTTAGCAATTCAATCAATCAAAGATCCTGGATACATATTACTAATTGACGCCGATATAATTGTAAAAGAAAAAATAAACACTGAAAATTTAGATCCAGAAACTCTTTATACATCAGATCGATGGATGTGTGAGTCATACGAAGATTTACTAAGAACTGAAAAGGAATTTAATGGACTTAAAAAATATATTAAAAATGAATCCGATAGAGGATTAGGATTTTTTCAACTTTTTCATACATCAAAATCGATTAGTTATCCAGAAACATCAGATAATGCGGCTTTTTCAGATTTATTATTCAGGGATAAATTTACAAATAAAGAAAATATCAAAAATACCGTAGTACACCTAGGTAGAAGTTACACAAACTGGGATGGTAGAACAACAGATAGGTTTATAGAAGATGAAGAATTTCAGAAATTATTTGATTCAATTAGTAAAAAATTTAACATAAATGATTATTTTGATAAAATTTATTGTTTAAATCTAGAAAGAAACAGTGAAAAATGGGAAAAAACAAATACACAATTTAAAGAACTTAATATTAATGTAGATAGATTTTTAGGAATTGATGGTAATAACATAACAGACGATGAATTCAATGAAATATCAAGTAGAAAAATATCCGAAGTTGATTCAAGTAAATTAGGTTTAATTGAAAATAAGTATGCACTTGGTTGCCTTATGTCTCATATAGAAATCATAAAAGAAGCAAAGTCAGCAGGATATAAAAGAATACTCATCTTTGAAGATGATGTGATTTTATCAGATGAGTTTAACGAAAGAATTACTGAAATAAATAAATTAAACTGGGAATTACTTTATTTAGGTGCATCTCAATTTAATTGGTCAGGAGTAAAAGTTAATAATGGTTTTTATAAATGTTCAAACACACTGGGAACATTTGCTTATGCTATAAATTCAAACATATATGATGATTTACTTGAACTATTTGAAACAAAAAGAAAATCAATAGACAATCTTCTTTCTGAATATCAATTAAAAAATAATCAGAGTTTCGTTATTTATCCAAATATAGTAATTTCAGATGTCTCTCAATCGGATATAAGACAAAGTAAATCCATGGATGAATATTCAAAATTGATGAAATGGAATTTAGAGTCATTCACATTCAAACCTGAAAAATTCATATCTAAAGAAAAACTTAAAGTACTTTTAGTACCGGATAGACCAGGATGGGCATTTGATAATATATCGAAGTCTTTAAAGAAATATAATCCATATGTAGATGAAATCGAATATGATATTATCTACATCATAGAAATACACAGTGGTAAAAAAATAAATTATGACAATTACGACTATATCTATGTTTTGTGGGAAGCAGAAAGAACAATACCGGATTCTAAAAAAATAATAAGAGGTTGTTACTCTGCATTTTGGTTAGAGAATCAAAAATTTTCTCCAAAAGTTTTATCTGAATACTTCTCAAATTGCTCAGGTGGAATATTTGCAAATGACTTTCTAAAAGAATCATTAAGTAGATATCTACCAAATAATTACCCAATGACGATTATTCATGATTCGTCAGATGAAGCGATATTCTATCCAATTGCTGACTTAAAAAAAGAAAAATTCACAGCTATTTTTGTTGGAAATATAACAAGAAAGGTTAAAAATTTTGAAATCATACAAGAGATTTGTAAAGAGACAGACATTGAGTTAATTGTATGCAGTGATATAAGAAATGAAAGATTAGTAAATTATTATAACCAAGCAGATATATGTATAAATTTTAGTGAGTTTGAAGGTGGTCCTCAGACTTTTATAGAGTCGTCACTTTGTGGTGTTCCTATGTTGATAAGAGATAACAATGAGCTATCTAAATTAATACCGTGTTTTAAAGGGGAAACAAAAGAAGATTTTGTAAGAATAATCAATGAACTTAAGGAAGATAGAAATCTATGTCAAGAAGTTGGTAAAAAAGCTATGGAAGTTGCTATTGAAAAATTTACTTATAAAAAAGCTGCTGAAAATTTTGGTAAATTCTTTCTAAATTTAAAAAACGGATTTTTTGACAAAAAGGATTTATCCAAAGAACTTACTGTGTTTGTAATTAGTTGCGGAGAAAATCCTAATTATGATGACTGTATATCAGCTTTAGAAAATCAAAATGTAATTTTCAAAATCAAAGAAATAAAAAATGTATCTCCAATGTCAGCGGCATTTCAAAAGATGATAGATGATTGTGATACTGATTATTATATTCAAGTTGATGAGGACATGATTTTATTTGAAGACACAATTGAAAAAATATATCAAAGACTTTATGAAAGTGATTCAAAGATAAGCACCGTAGCTCACATGCTGACAGATGTTCATTTAGATTTTGATATTTACGGAATAAAAGGTTATAAACATAAAATACTAAAAAAATATCCTTATAATTTAGAAATTATATCATGTGAAGTTGAACAAATATCAAGACTACAAAAGGATGGTTTTGAAACTTTGATGTATCAAGATGTAGTTGGTTATCATAGTCCAAAATGGAATGAACAGTTAATATATGAAAGGTACTTTGATTTAATGGAAAAATGGAAAGTTTTTAAGTATCACTGGTTAGATGAATTACCATCAAAATTATTTGAAATATTTAAATCGGAACCAAATAATCTAAATCTATTTGCACTTATGGGTGCAATGACAAGTGTATCAAACGAAGAACCGATGAGAAAAAGAGAGAAGAACTTTTTGATAAAAGATGAAAATTTTGAAAGAATTGAAAACTTTCTTTCCTTGAAAGAGTTCACACATATAACAAAATCAGAAAAATCTTCAACTCCTCAAATATTGACTAAAAATCTTTCAAAGAAATGAAAAAATTGATTGTATTGAGCGAAAGTGATGAATATAATCCATCAGGTACTATAAGATATTTAATAAAAATGTTTTATGAATCCAACGTCATAGATATGTTTAAAAAAAGAGGCGTAGAAATTATAACATCAAAATACATTAAGGAAAAATTAAATATCACAGAAGAAGATTTTATAAACACCTTAGAAAAAAAAGAGGATTGTTTAATATTAGGAATACATCCATATGGATGGGAAAAGTCAATAAAATTTGGAAATGGTATTAAAAAAATTATGTGGCAGGATGACCTACATTACTTTACAAACTTTGTTGATAGAAACGGACAATCTGTACAAGAATACTCAGAAAAATTTAATCCAATTGTTCTAAATGATGTGGATTTTTTAATTACACCATCATATCAATATTTTAAAAACTTAAATATAGTCGAGTACGATGATAAAATAATAGACTTTTTTTATTTTTTAAATGAAAAAATCTTTGAAGAGATTGAAAATGAATTTTCCAACAGAATAGATAGTATAGTTTTATCAGGGGCAATATATAAAGGCTACCAATCAAGAATTGAATTTGAAGAACTTAAAAATTCTGAAGAATTTGATAGCCTCATTTACAAAATTACACATCCTGGTTATGAAAATAATCAACATATGACCGAGCTAAATTACTATAAAGAATTATCAAAATACAAAGCGGCATTTGTTGGTCATCATAATTTTCCACTTAATTTTTTATTAGCAAAACATATTGAAGTTCTTATGTGTGGTTGCTTAGGTTTCTTTGAACCAAATCCTCTTCTACAGGAACAACTTGGATTGATAGAATATGTTCATTACATACCTTGTTTTGGTGAATCAGGACTAATTAAAGATAAAAGTTTTTATATAAATTGGATTAAAAGTGAAGATGGTGAGAAAATAGCAAATAACGGTAAGGAATATGTGAGAAAAAAATTTGGATTAGAAAGAGTTGAAGTCTTTGTTGATATTATCTCATCTTTATAAAAAAAATTGATTTAAAATGAAGTATAAGTTTTTAGTATTAGGACATCCGAGAACAGGAACCGGTTATATGTCTGCACTATTTAGACATCTAGGATATGATGTAAATCATGAAGAATTCGGAAAAGATGGAATCTCAAATTGGATGTATGCGGTGAACAATGATAAATGTTTGCCTACTTGGGGAACTACAATCAAAAGAGATGAAAATGAATTTGAACATATCTTTTTAGTAGTTAGAAACCCATATACTGCAATAAAATCAATTATTAATATTGAGAATGTAGTTGAACAATCACTAGATTATAGATTAAACTATTTGAATTTAGACATATCAGGACTAAACGAAGTAGAAATTGCCATTTATGTTTATCATGAATGGTTAAAGAACATACAAAATCAATATCCTATGATTAAAATTATCAAGTTAGAGACAGCAAAGGAAGACTTGATAAAATATCTTGAAGAAAATAATTTAGATATTAAATTTGAAAATGAGGAGCCATCAAAAAACCACAATACAAGAAGTCAAAACTTTGATTATAAAGAAGCTGATTTTTCTAGTTTATCAAAAAAGTTTCAAGAAGTATTAAGAGAATTTTGTGAGTCCTATGGTTACGATTATAAAAATATTTGATTTCTAAATTAAATATATAAGAAAAATTAAACTATAACCATGCAATTCGAAGTTAGAAAATTTGAAAAAGAGATAGACTTAATATTTGAAAAAGTTTATTCAGTAAACGAATCAATTTCATCTATTGAAAGAGAAGCTTTAATCAAAGGTTTTGAAGATGGACTAAACGAAGGATTTGGTTCTTGGTTAGGAACAGCACTTGGTAAAACAACAAATTTCTTTAAAAGTATTCCAGATAAGGCAAAAGACTGGTATCAAACAGGAAAGAAATATGCAACTCAAGCATGGGAATGGATTAAAGATTTATCAATAAAAATTGCAGATGGTGTAAAAAAAGGTTTTGAAACAGCAGTTAATTTTTGCACAACTAATTTTAAAAAATTCACAGATTGGTTATCAAACACATATAATAACGCAATTGAAGGTATAAAAGCCGCTTATGAAAAATTCAAAGGAAAAATTGCTGATTTCTCAGAGTGGTGTGTAGACCTTTGGAATAGAATGATTGAAAATGTTAAATATTTAGTTAAATCTACTAAAGAAAAACTACTTGCTATGGGTGAGAGAATTTCTGAATGGGTTTCAAATAGCTGGAATACTATTAAAGACTATGCAGAAAGAGCTAAAAATTCAACAGTAGAAGCATTCAGAAAATTAGGCGAAATGGTATCTAATGGATTGAAATATGGATTTAAAAAAGCAGGCGAAATCGCATCGATGGTTCTACTTGTTTGTACTTGGCCGTTTTCTAAATTATTTGAGATGGTTAAAAAAATTCCATCTCTTTTTCAAAAACTTGTAAAAATTGTAAGTGACTACATAAAAAGTGAAATTGAGGATTTCAAAAGAGCTTATGGCGAAGAAATGGATAGATATAGACTATCTAAAAATACACCACCAGAACCACCAACAGATGGTCCTACTGTAGACCTAAGTCTTCCAGAGGATGAAGAAATTATGTCTGATGAAGAAGCTGCTAATAGCTTATCTGAAATCAAAAAAAAGTTAGCGGCTAAAAGAAACGAAAACTTTATTAAACATTTTGAAAATCATAACACTATAAATAGAAGAATTAAAAAATTTAGAAATTTCTAATATAAACAAAGTAGACATTTAAAAATATAAAATAAAAATAATTATTTTTAAATGAATTACCAACCTTCTTTCACATATATCATAGGTTATAGAAACAAACCAGACAGATTAAACAATCTTAGAAGAACCATTGACTGGCTTAATGGATTTTCCAATGTTCAAATAATTCTTGTTGAACAAGACAAACACTCAAAAATATCTCAATTAAACTTAAGATGTGAACATATCTTTGTTAAATCAAATATGCCATATAATCGTTCTTGGGCATTCAACATAGGACTCAGATACTCAAAATCACAAGTAGTAGTTTTTGGTGACTCTGATTTAATAATGCATCCAGAAGATTTTATCAATGGATTAAAAGCTTTATCAGAATATGAAATGGTTAGTCCTTATTCATCTGTTTTAGACTTAACACCACAAGAAAGTAATATGCCACTTGAGGAAGTTATTAAAATAAATAGACCAGGTAGAGGCGAAACAGACAATCAAAAAATTAACATTTCTGGCGGAATAGCTATTTTTAGAAAAGATGCTATTATGAAAATTGGAGGATGGTCAGAAGACTTCGTTGGTTGGGGCGGAGAAGATGACTTTCAAACAATCAAAGTTCATAACTTTTTAACTTGGACCGAATTGAAAGCCAAATGTTATCACTTATACCACACAAGAGACGTATTAGACCAAAAACAATATCAAAAAACCTTACAGATACTTCAAAAGTCAACTACACTTTCGAAAGAAGAACTTCAGAGAACAATAGCTATGAGTTCGCCAAAAATAGGAATGAAGAACAAATATGACACTTTCTGATTTAAAAAACATCTGTAACTATTCACAGAAAAAAGTTCTAGGCTCACAAACGACTCTAATGTATCTTGATATGTTCTCATCAGAAGATGAAGAATATCAAAGAATGATTAAACAGCAAAACCGAGAATTAGTTGTTGATGCAATATTAGATGATAAAGTAGAAGAGTTGAATATATTTAGAGAAAATTCAATTGGTGGTGTTACTGATTCTTCATCCACAATGGTTATAATTCCAAAAACCATGCAGATTAATATGACTGCTAAAAAATTTGAAACCTATCAAAAATTGTGTGATGAAGTAGTTGATTTCTTAAATAAGAACACACAAAATGCGAAATCTAAATCAAATGGCCCATTTTCATCATTAGATGTTACTTTACAAGGAGACTTCCAAACCGATTTTAGAAAAATAATAACAAAGATACAAATGTGTTCTAATATAATTGGCATGGATGGTAGGATAGGTAGTGGAACATCTTTACTTTACGGTAAAAATCTAATACCATATATCAACAACATAAACGGATTAATATCACACTATAGTGACTTAGTTGATGATGATAAAGTTATTGTATGTAGAGGAAATGAAATAAGCCAACCAGGTTTATTACTAATTGATGACCAAGAAAATGGTCAATACTTCTTTAATCAAACCCCGAACTGGCATAAACAATATTGTTGGTTTAAAATCATATAAATAAAATGACAGAAATTATAGAACCACATCCACTCTTAGTAAAATATGTTAAAAAATCAAACGCATTATGGACAGCATTTGATAATATGACCGAATTGGATGTTAAAATGAATCAACTTTCCTTAAACGAGTGGCATTATATTATGAGTAATTTAGAGCAGAATATTTTTCTATTTAAACGATTAAAAGAAAAAAATCTACTTAAATCAGAAGTAAAAATTTGTGATGCTGGTATTGGTTTAGGAGCAGCACTATTTGATTTATATTTACAATCAAAAGAAATTGATGATGTGAATTTTAAATTTTACGGAATTGAAAAACAAACTAAATATATTCAATATCTTAGAGAAAATCTTATTGATTTTTGGAACGAAGAGTTGAATATAATCGAATCTGACATCTCAGAGAAAGATTTCTCAGAATATGATATTGTTTATTCTTATTCACCATATATTGAAGAAGAGGATTTATTCAATTTCTATACTAAACTAAAGAACGAAATTAAACCAGGCTCGATTATTATCGAAAATAGAGAAAGAGGTCTAGGACTAAAATCAGTTCTAGAGAAAGTCGAAGGTCTTGAAAAAATAGAAATAGACGACATTTTTATTTTCAGAAAAATGTAATGCAATATCAAGAAAACATATTACTCGACTATATTGATATATCAAATAAGTTTGTTGGTTATCATTCAAAAAATCAGAATGAATGGCACTATATTATGAGTAATATTGAAAACAATAAACTATTATTAGAAAAACTAAATCAAAACAATCTTTTACCAGAAGAAGTAAATATCTGTGACGCTGGAATAGGATTTGGCTCAGCTCTCTTTGATTTATATCTACAATCAAAATCAATCAACAAAAAATTTAACTTTTTCGGAATAGAAAAAAATAAAAATTATTTAGAATATTTAAACACAAATCTAATACGTTTCTGGGACAACAAATTAACACTTATAAAAGGTGATTTAACAATTCAGAACTATAGCAGTTACGACATCGTATACACCTTTCTACCATATAAGTATCCAACAGATTTACTAAAATTTTATACTCGTGTTACTAATAGTATAAAAAAGAATTCTATTATAATAGAAAATTCAGCTTGTGGAAAAAAATCAGAACTACTAAAAGTTGACGGTTTAGAAAAAATTGATTTAGGAGATTACTTTGTTTTTAGGAAAATTTAAATAGAAGCTACTCTAATCTTATCATATTTGATTAATAATTTATACATATCTTCAAATTCAGAATCTAAATTTCTAACTTCTTTTTTTATCCAATTTTTGTTACTCAAATATTCAACTATCATTCCTACTCTTAAATCTTCTTTTCCCTTTGGAATCCAATATCTAGTTTGCTCAACAAAAGAAAAAGAAACACCATTATAAAGATACGAAATATTTTCAGCATCGGTGTTATATAACACAATACCAAGTGGCTTTTCAGAACCATCCTTAAACACTTTTTTCGCACCAGACTCACCTCTATACTTAATTATACCACAATCTTGATGAAAATGATTAAGTAAAAAAATCATATCTTTTCTTAATTCATCATTATCTATAGCTGAAAAAGCCAAAGCTGAGTCTTCATATTGTTCTTGATAATAACCTTTGATAGGAAGTATTTGATAGTTTTTTGCCCATAATATTGACATCATATCATCTAATTTCTCGGATGATAAAAGTATAAAAGACAATTCTGGATTACTTAAATTTAACACAAAGTATATATTAATATTATAATCTACTTTAAACTTAATTCCTGACTTAGTTCATAGTCAAATATTTGTTCAATTTCATTTCTCCATATTTTTGGAAAAATTATACTATCATGAACTGTAACAATTTTCACATCCGGAAAGATTAACATTATCTTTTTTATAATTTTATTATAAACAAGATTAGACTCTGACCTTTGTAGTTCATGTGCTAATACTTTATGACTACCAAATTCTTTTTTATACAATTTAATAAAATTATGTATAGTAGGAAAAGATTGACAAAAGATAATATCTGATTTAGAATTGATTCTATTATGTCCAAAAAGAACTTTGTAAGTAAGCTCTTTAACACTTTTTTTATCATTGATACCTGATACTTGCATTAGATACTGATAAAAATTACCACTAATGACTAATTGTTTAAAGAATTTAAATTCATCTTTATTTACCCAGGCAGTTTGTGAATCTTCAATTAACTTACAAAGAAAAAGCGGCTGACTATTTTTGATGTCAATCTCACAGGTCTCTTCACCGTCTATTTTAAGACAGTTTTTACGAATAAATGACTTGAGTATAGTAAAATTTGTATGAAGTCTACCATAGTCATCAAAATGATAAAATATATGTTTATCGTTTATTGATTCTACAGAATAAATATTCCTGTTATAAATATCAATATCTGATTTCTTTAATAAATTTAAATAGAAAAGACTTCTTTCAAAATCAATTTCTACCGAAAAAAGATCTGAAATCAATTTCTCTCTGACATCTCTTTGGATTGTTGAGGTATTTTCATCTATAAACTCTAATGTATCAAAAATCTTTTTCTTATACTTTTTTAGTAGAGTTTTATCTGAGTTATTTGTTCTTTGTATTTTTTGTTTAAATATAGAAGGGTTAAGACCATATATTCTAGAGTTTTTACCAGCTCTATAATTACAAATTAAGTGTATTACATTATGCTCAATTAAATAATCTACATAAAGTTTGTATAGATAACCATATCTATCTTTAAGAACTTGTGCATTGATAGCAAATTTATTATCTTTTTTAAAATAATATTTTAAAAGTAAATTATGAACTATATCAATTATATAAGCTGGCTTAATCTTCTCACCTTTATAAATTATAGTTTTTTTATCTGAAATATCTTCTATACATTTGGGAAGGAACTGTAGTGATTTGGTTTTTTTGTTTAATTTTTGAGTAATATTTGACTTATAAAACGATTGTAAATTGTTATTGATTTGCATATAGATTATATATGAAATCTACCTTATGGTTTTTGTAAAGAAAATATATTTTTGATTGATTTTAGACGCATCTCTCTTCTAACTGTGATTGCTAATTCTCTAGCGGTTTCTTCGTCAATTCCATATAAGCCATTTTTATCATTTAAATCACAAATTATCTCATAGGACCATCTAGCACGAATTGGTTGAGTCTTAGATTTGACTTCTATACTATTTATATTAAGAGACACCTCGTTCATTATTTTTGAGGTTTAGTCGTCTCTTCAGGCGCAAAAGGCATTTTACCACCTTTACCTTTCTTTTTCTTATCTGTAGTTTTCTCTTTATCAAACTCATCATATACATCCGGATAAACTTGACCTTCAGCGTCAGTATCATATTGAATTTCAAAGAAGTCACCAAAATCTAAAAGACCAGCTCTACCTAATTCAATTTCATGCATTTTGTTTAGATATTGACTAATATGAATATCAATTTCTTCAACAAATTTATTGAATAGCTTCACTGTATTTTCTGTAAAAATACCAATTGGCTTTCTTTTCTTTTTATTAAGTGAACCTAAAATAACTTTGAAGATATATTCTAATTTTGAATCCTCTTCAATATACTCTTTTGTTAATTTATTACTTATTAACTCCGTGTTAATCTTGAATTTCTCTTTATCAAAAAATTCAGGAACGATAAAATCAAAGTTTAATAAATCTTCTTTTACTTCACCAACATAAATATTATAAAGCTTACTAATCAGATAAATATAACACTCGTCTTTCTTTTCACCTTTTAATTTTACCTGTTTAATATTTACAGATTGACAGAAATTTAAGAAATTAATAAGAATAAGAGTGTAAATCTCAACAAAATCAGTATCATTATCCTGATCCATTCTAGAATATAGTGGATTTAATAACTCAAAACTCATATCATCAGTAGATGTTCTTATAATTAACTTTTCGACATTATGCTGAAACTCTTCACCGTTCATAAGGAAAGAGTTTTTTATACTTGGATTTAATATCTTATAAAAGAAATAAGCAAATGATTTTTCACCAAAAATAAACTCTAAATCCTTTTCAGAAGTATTGATAAAGTATTTGATAGCTTCTTTCATTGTCTCATTCAATTTTCCTTGAAAAATTATCGGTAACATATCAACATCTAAAAGTCTAGCATACTCGTCTAATTCATCAATGTTGAACTCGTATTTACCGGATTTGTTTATAAAAGAAAGGACTAACTGATTCTTAGGAACTCTATCATACTCAATATTAGCAGGTTGACTGTCAGGAAAATACTCGAAACAAAAAGACCATCTTTTATTTAGAAGTCCTTTAACTCTTTCATCTAAAGAGTTGAAATAATTAATAACAGGATTGTAATAATTCTGCATTGCCAAATCAACCATATTAATTGGCTCATTTGATAAAGATTTAGGTCTAATAGTAAACTCTTTACCATTCCAGTTTACCCAAATTTTACTACCTTGTATATCTTCGTATACAATAATTTCGTCAGCTAAAAGACCCGAAAGTAGTTCATCGTCATTTAGACCATTAATTGTTATTAGTTTTGCCATAATTTGATTTCTGTTTTTATCAATTTATATATTCAATTTCTTATTTATTGTTTAAAAAATCAGACATTATTGAGATATCATTTTCTTTTTCACCAGTTAAGTCACTTTCACTACCACCGGCTTTCAAAAACTCAACATGCATATCTTTATAATCATCTATTGTAAAGATATCAGATGTAAGTTCATTATTTGAATTTTTATTTTTGACACCTTTTACATTTGTCATGCTTGTATGAAAGGCGTTGATTGTATTCGGACTTACAGCATCGCCATAAGATGGACCAAAGTAACTACCTTTATTTTTTTGAGGTATTTCGGTACCAGATACTTCTTCATTGATAAATTCTTTAAATTTTTTAATCATTTGAGTGCTCTATTTTTTCAAAATATTCATCTTGTTCAGTCAATGAATAGTGATTCTTCTTTAGATTGTATATAATATTATAAAGAAATTTATCTTGCAATTTAAAAATACTTTGGTCTTTGAGTTTAATTTCACAAAATTCTTTCTCTATATCATTGCTAATATCGATAATTTGTAAACCAATCTTACCATTTCTATCATGTAAATCACAAATTACTTTTTTGTCATTTTCTAATAAATGTTTCAATCTTTTAAACGTTACATTTTTAGATAACATCATATAATCCTTTGTATCATCCTCAGAAGTATGGTTATAGAGCTCCAAGAAGGTTTTTTCTCGAGCAGTAAGTACCTTTTTTCTTGAGATTTTATCGAGTATTTTATTCATCTCAATCTCCTTCAAAGACTCACCAAGTAGATAATATTTAATTAACCTTTTCATCTCTGCCATACCTCCAACATTTTCTATATATATTAATTAAAGAATAGTTAGTTTTTAATATATAATTTGAATTAATTAACTATGGACCAAAGACTACTCGCAGCTTTAGAAAATTTAGGCAATGCCTTAGAAGAAATAGCTTCTGCTTTACAAAGTAAAGAAGAGGCAAAAACGTCTTCTGTACAGGCTTTAAAGGCTGGTGACTTTGGTAAACAATTAGAAAGTATCAATACTCAATTAAAGTCAATTAAGGCAGATACACAAGAAATATTAAGAGAACAAAAGACTATTCAGTCGATGTCTAAGCAAAAAGATGTTAAGAAAGAGACACCGATGGAAGAAATCGGAAAAGATAAAAAGAAAGAAAGTGCTCTTAAAAAAGGAATTGGTACAATTCTACTTATAGCAGTAGCAGTATTAGCAATTGGAATGGCTTTCAAACTGGTCGGAAAAATAGACTTCTTATCAGTAATCGCGTTAGGTCTAGCAATGTGGGTAGTAGCTCAAGCATTTGAAAAAATTGCTAGACTAAAACTATCACTCAGAGAAGCAATGGTAGCCTCATTAACAATGGTCTCGATGTCAATTGCAATAACTATGTCTTCTTGGATACTTAGAATGATTGCACCAGTTGGTGTTATACAATTACTAACAGCGGGAGCAATTGCTGGAATGTTTGCAATAATAGGAATGAGTTTAGAAAGATTAGCAGTTGGTATTGTAGCCTTTCATAGAATATTAGGAACTAAAAATCTCTGGGTAGTTCCGTTAATAATGGTTGCCATAGCAACAGCTGTCACAATGTCATCTTGGATAATGAGACAAATTGTACCAATTGGTGTTTTACAAGCTTTGACCGCAATAGCAATCGCAGGAGTATTTGCTATAATTGGACTTTCACTACAAAGGATTGCAACAGCAATTCTAATAACAGACAAAATCTTAGGTAAAAAAGCTACTTGGATATTTCCACTAGTATTAGTAGCAGTGGCAACAGCTATAACAATGTCATCTTGGGTAATGGCGGCTATAGTGCCAATTGGTTTACTACAGGCTCTTACAGCAATTGGAATATCAATAATGTTTGCAATCATAGGATTCACGATGGTTGAAATTGCCGCCGCAATTGTATTAATTGATAAAGTACTCAATTCTAAAAAAGCAGCTTGGTTACTACCATTAGTATTAGTAGCAATAGCAACCGCTATTACAATGTCATCTTGGATTTTACAAATGGTTACACCAATAAGTTTATTCCAATTCCTAACAGCTTTAGGAATAGCCATATTGTTTGCAGTAATGTCTTACTTCTTTGTACCAATAGCAATTGGTGTGACTTTAGTTGATAAGATTGTTGGTAAAGGAGCATCACTTCTTATACCATTAATATTTGTCGCAATTGCACTAGCTATAATGTTGTCATCTCATATTTTAGCAATGACTGCTAAAATGGATTTCCAACAAATAGTAAATATAACGGCATTTGGTATAGGATTAGGACTTGTTGTGCTTGCGATGTTACCTTCTGTGTTATTGGTTGGAATAGCAGCTGTATCAGGTGTTGGAGCAGGTGCAATTGCTTTAGGTGTTCTGATGATTCCACTTATTGCAGCAGCAGTTGCAATATCTTCACATATTATAGCTATGGGTAAATATACTAAGTATCCTAGTTTAGGATGGGTAGTGGCTGTAGGACTCGCAATGACCGGATTTGGAGCCGCTGTTGTAGGCTTAGGTTTCATAGCACTTACAGGAATGGGCTTAGGAGCAGCAGCGATTCTTGTTGGTGCACTAATGGTTCCATTAATAGCTATGACAATTGTGAATGTAGACAAAATAATTGCAAAAGGAAGATATAACAAGTATCCAGGACTTGGTTGGATTGCAAGTGTTGGAACATCGATGACTTTGTTTGGAGCAGCTGTAGTAGGTTTAGGTATTTTAGCAATAACTGGACTTGGACTTGGAGCATTAGCAATTATCATAGGAACTAAAATGGTTCCAAAAATTGCGAACACTATTGTTGAAGTAGACAAAATAATTTCAAAAGGAAAATATAACAAATATCCAAGTTGGAGATGGATTGCCAGTGTTGGTGCTACAATGACTGGATTTGGAGCAGCTGTAGTAGCATTAGGTATACTTTCTATTCAAGGACTTGGATTAGGAGCATTGGCAATCATTATAGGAACTAAAATGGTTCCTAAAATTGCAAATACTATTGTTGAGGTAGACAGAATTATATCAAGGGGTAAATATAATAAATACCCAGACTGGAGATGGATTGCCAGTGTTGGTGCAACAATGACTGGATTCGGAGCCGCTGTAGTAGCTTTAGGTATACTTTCTATACAAGGATTTGGATTAGGAGCACTAGCAATTATAGTAGGAACTAAGATGGTTCCAAAAATTGCTGAAGTAATAGTAGCAGTTGATAAAATAATAGCTCGTGGAAATTATAAAAAATATCCAGGCGCGGAATGGGCACTATCAGTTGGATCATTAATGACAATATTTGGAGCTGCTGTAGTTGGTGTAGGTATGCTTATTGTATCAAGCTTAGGTCTTGGTTACTTAGCAATTAAAGTAGGAGCAAGTGCAGTAAAAACGATTGCACAATCAATTGTTGATGTAGCTTGGATTTTTAATAAAAATAGCGCAGCATTTAAAAAGGGACCAACTAAAGATTGGGCAGAAGGAGTCGGAATAGCTATAAGCGCATTTGCACCAGTTTATAAAATGATGATGAAGGGTGGTATAATGACTTTATTTACTGGAGTCGGACCTAGTCCTAAACAATTTGCAAGAGCAATAAAAACCATTTCACAAGGTATAGTTGACGCAGCTTGGTTCTTCTCAGGGGCAAAAGTTGCATTTCAAGGTGGTCCAAAAAAAGAATGGTCAGAAGGCGTTGGTAAGGCTATTGGTGCATTTGCACCAGTGTATAAAATATTAGCCGCCGAAAAAGGACTTTTTGGAACAGGAGTATCAATCAATAAATTCAAAAAGGCTATAATCGTAATAACAAATGGTATTATTGAATCAGCAAAAATATTTGCAAAAAACACAGCACCATTTAAAGAAGGAAACTACCCATCAGTAAAATGGGGACAAGGTGTAGGAGCAGCATTGAAAGCATTCACCCCAGTCTTCAAAGCACTGAGTGAAGATACCGGTTGGTTCACAAGTGGTGACGATGTTATAAATAACATGGTACACGGAATAATTAGAATAAGTGGAGCAATAGTCGGTGTAGCTAAAAAATTCAAATCAGTAAGTGACTGGAAATCATTCCCAACTAAAAATTGGAGTTGGAATGTGAAGTTAGCTATTGGAAGTTTTGTCAGACTAATAAATGCACTAGGAACAGAGGAGATTTATTATGGAAATGTAATAAATTCAGCCTCTAAAATGGTCAAATTTGCAAAAATATTACACTCTGGTAGAAAATACTTTTCACTGAATATAGACCCTAATTACATGAAAAAAGTAGGAAAGAATATTCTAGACTTTAATTTTATAGTACAAAAACTAGCAGAAGCAGAAAGAGGTAAAGGAGTATTAGAATCTGTCGGTGGTGCGGTAAGTGGTATGTTTGGAAAAGATCCAATTTCTAGAATAGCAGCTAGAATGGTAATGTTAGCAGGCGCATATGATAAATTAGCAACAGCTCTTATAAAATTAGGAGGCGCTATGAAAGTATTGAATATATCCGATGCTAGAATGTTAGGAGGTATTACCAGAGCTATTGTTGAAGGAAGATCAGTCAAACAAGAAGTAGGTCAATCAACGTCAAGACCAGTTGCAAATGTAAGGTCAGAAATAGCCAGAGTAAGAGACATATCAAGAGGAGGCGGTGGAAAAGAAAAAGGAGATGATAAAGAAAAGAAACTTTTCAAAAAAATGGATGATATACTTAAAGTTCTAAGAAATATTGATAGAAACGTTTCATCGGTAGATGATTATATTGCTGACCAATCAGAGGGTAAATATCCAACTTCAGGTGGTAAGTTATTCTAAACAAAAACCAAATTTATAATATAAGGGGTATGAAAAAAAATATTTCACTTTGGAAAAAAATTAAACTATTTAACAGCTTCAAAAAAATTGTTAAAGAGAATAAAGTTGAATTAGAAAATAATTTCGGCATAAGAATAGACAACGCATTTAGAATGTACACGGTTTTGAATATTCCAGAAGAACTAATTGGCGAATCATATTCACTAAAAAAATCAGACATAGATAGTATTTCTCAGAATTTCATCAAAGAGTATGGGACAGACCTAGCAAATTTTTTAAACAAAAAAGGTTTGAATGAATTATATGAATACTATGAGATTAAAAAAGTAGATAGATATTCTTATTTACTAGTTTATGGTTTCTCATTTTTTAAAAGCAATAAATTCTACAACAATATCTATTGGAAAATTATTCCAGCTTCAGTATTAGCTTTATTAACAACATTATTTTTAATATTTTTATAAACTTTATCAAGTATTTAAGTTATAATTTAAAAAATAACTTTTTTATGGATAGATTTTATGATTTGTCGGAAGACACAATTGATGATTTTTATAGTATTTTTAATAAAAAATCATTCCCAATTCCCCTGAAGTTCCAATTTATCGGAGATTCAAAACAAAAAAACTTAGTCAAAATTGCAAAGATCGCTGATGACTATTCTTTCATTCTTCAGAAAGAATTAAAAGTATCAATCAATGAGGATCTTTTAAACGCTTATGATGAAGAATCAATTACAATTCTATTTGAACAAGAAATAGACAAAATCAATATTAACATTGACTCAGGAAAAGTTAAGTTAGTAAAAACAGATTTAAACACATTCTCTTCACTTGTGAATAAATATGGCGTAGAAAAAGTAGCGAGAGCTAACAAAGTTGAAGAACTATATCAAGAGCAACAAAGAGATGCTAAAGACGAAGAATTTATTGCATAATTATGATTAAAACAAGCGAAATAGGAAAAAATTATGTTTTGGCTTTAAGAAAAAAATATGAAGCTGAAATGGAAGAAGCTAAAGCAAACTTAGCACTTTACACAACAAACTTAGTAGCAATTGGAGAACACTCTGACTTGTTAGAAGAACACGATAAGTGGATTGAAAAATACACCAATGCTAAAGATAAATTAGAATCTTTGGAAAATTTGTTTGACTTAACAAACGTTATTAAAGGATAATTTAAAAAAAAAATAAAAAATAAAAAATAGTATGGCTAAAATAGAAACAAATGTGGTAAAACCAGAGGTATCATTTTTTGAGAACGAATTAACAAATCACCTTCTTTCAACAGAAGATGAAGTAAGATTAGACTCTTCAATTAAATCAATGGAAGACTACATGAATAACACAACTGGTAAAGGAAAATCAGAACAAGAAAAAGATGAGCTTTATAAAAATGCTCAACTTATGTGGAAAGAATATACAAATATCCTAAGAGATGTTAAATATAATTTTCATTTAAATAGACCACAATGGAAATTTTTGACAGACTTAATTCTTACAAAATTAGAATATGATGTTAACACCGTATTCTTTGCTATCGAATTAACTAATCTTTTAGCATCAATGAAAGATACAAAATTCACAAATGACGAACAGCTTTTAGCATTTCCAGTAGATGCTACAGAAATCACTTATATCTACCACCTAATTTCAAAACATAAAGTAAAAGGTCTTACTAAAGATTCTTACACATTTGCAAACATTTTGAAAAGAATTGGTGATATTTCAAAAGTATTTAACTACTATGATACAGCTGCTAAAAATATGTCAGGTGAAATCCAAAACTGGGTTGCTGCATTTGAAGAAGGAGTATCTATTGAAGAAGAAAGAACTGTTGAAACAGTACAAGGTGAAGTTCTTTAATAAGAAATAAACATAAAAAAAAACCCACTTTAGAGTGGGTTTTTTTGTTTTAGTATATAGGAGAAATTGGAACAAACGGACCTATTGGATCAATAAATCTATAAGGCTCTTGTAAATCTTTAAGACCTCTGATCTCATAATTTTTCTTATCTCTATAAACTTCACCGTAACCATTATCACTGGTGACTTCTATCACTAAAAATGGATCAATATTTGAGTCTATTGTAAAATTAAAAGGTAATAAATTTGTACCTTCTCTAAATTCATTTATAGTTTGAACCGGCTCAAAATCTATTTGTTTCCACTCAGTTATTTTAAGCCAATTCGCTGTATCTAAATTTGGCGAACTAATCGATTGTGTTGAACCTAAACCACTATAAGAATAGAACTCTCTGTCATAATTGACCACAGAAGCTGGTTGATAAGTTATACCCTCAGACCAAGCAGAAACACCTTCAAATCTTCTTGGATTCTTTACTCTATTATTATCAATAACGGATTCATATAATTTTCCGTAATATATTACTTTATCACCGTTGTTATAAGTAACAAATGGTGCCCATTCTTTATATGTCTTATAAGTTCTAATTTTAATATTAAAAGTATCTGGTAAGCTTACACTAAGACCCATGAACACATTAGGTTTTTCCGAAATACCATAAAGTGTTGGTTTTATTTCAGCACCATAACCAGGAACTATCGAATAAAAGTCCAAAACACAATTATAAACAGTAGAGCCACTATTGACAGGCATCAAGTATGCCTCATTCAATTTGAAAGTAACCGGTGACATATCATCTTTTATCTTGATAGTTTGTATATCCACCATTTTATGCGTAATATATGTACCTTGATTAAAGTAAGTTTTCCCAGTAATGTCTAATATTTTATGTGTAAGTGGTATTATATTTTTCTTAAGCCAAAATTTAAGACCTTGTAATTTAATAATTACTTCATCTAAAGTATAATTAAGAACATAGTTACCTTCTTTATCAGTAATAAAGTAAGTTAAATTAAATAAACTAGTTTCCTCAAATTTCTCATTTGGATAAGTATTACTTATGTAATCATTTTCTGTCCAACCTTCAACCGTATTATCAAAAATGTCCGGAATTTCTACTTTAAATAACTTCAAATAGTCTGGAGAATTAGTATCTATATTTCTATAATACTCATTTAATTGTAAATCATTGTAGCCAAAATAATTTATAGCATTAATAATTGATTTATAAGCCCCAATATAGGGATATATTAGATGCTTCATCATCAACATCTCTTTTCTTTTCTTATTTAAAACCATCCAATCTATTCCACCTTCTAAAATATCATACTCTTTAAATATAAACACCTCATCTGGATTTATCAATTTACCAACGTTTCCTAACTCTATTTTAAATCTTTCGTCTTCTTCTTCGGTTTGACCATATACCAAGAATCTACCAATCTCTCTATCTTTAACTTTAATTTCCATTCTTAAGTAAGTAACATCACCAGAATTTGGAAAGTTTGGAATAACTGTTCTTTCAGTAAATAATGTATCTGTAGTTAAAATGAAATCTAGAACAAGTGTTTTGGTATAAACTTCTCTTATTATAAATAAAGAAGCATGATTTACAGAAGCATATTGATTTTCACTATTAGTAATATCGTATAAGTTCAAAGCAATTATTTGGTCAGGCTTCAATCCCAAACCGGTAAATACCTCAGAAGATGTGTTATCAATACTTATTATACCTCTTCTGATGCCACCATCTGTAGTAGTAAACATACTAATACCAGCAGTAGAATTTGAGTCAATTGTAGCTGTGACATTTTCATTTTTTACTAATTGCAAAATTGTACCAAACGGACCTTCATCATCAGACCTAAAGCCCATAAAAAGTTCTAAAGGCTCTGGTTCTATAGAAATATCGTCACTGTCATCAATATAACTCAAAGTCTTTGTTATACTACTAAAAATAGTTTGTTGAAATGCTGGTTCCGCTACAAGTTCAAAGTTTTTATTTGGATTCTTATTTAAAACTGCTTGAGTTAGTGGTTTAGGACCAGTGTATGCGTATGAACCAGTAATAGGCAATTGGTCTCCGGAAAAATCATAAAAGAAGAATTCAGGTCTTTGGTCATTTAACCAACGATAGTAATAATTCACAGAAACATCACCTTCGTAATTCTCTCTTGGTTTTCTAATATACTCTCTTGACTTTAACCAAATATCATCTTTTTGTTGATAGTTAGGATCTAGAGTTCCATATTGATTTTCATCAAATGAACTGTATGTTGCTGGTAGTACATTAATCTGACTATTAACCGTCACCTCAATTTCAATAAGCGTATTTAAAGAAGGCTGAATTACCCAGATTGATCTTCTTTCTGGATTATAAACTAATTTAGTAGAAGCAGCAGATAATGGAATTGAATTTTGTACAGTAGAGTCTACTGGACTGACCACTAAAATTTTATTAAATGCTTGTGAAGATAAATAAATATCACCATCAAACTGATTCAATTCTAAATAACCAAAATCAGGTAATAATATAGGATTAGGTGTATCTGTAGCCAATTCTAATCGTGTAAAATTAAATGATGAATCAGAAATATTCATTTCACCAGTAAGATTATTAAATATCATATCATTGAATCCTGATGTATTTATCGATATAGATTGAGTAACACCATTATCAATTTGATATAAACTAGAAGAACCATAAACATAGATTGATTCGTATATCGGTTCATAAAAAATAGAATGTGTTAATCCAGGAACATTGTAGTTTGTTTGAATAGTTCTATTCGAATTTACTCTCATTACATAACCTAAAGTAGATTCAGTTGTGATATACATATCACCCTCAAAATCATTAAATACCATTCTACCAGTAGATATTACACCAGAAGGAAAGTTAGTAGTAGAACTATCTAAGTAAGATGTTCTATTATTTGTCAAATTAGTTTCTGACCAAATATCCACTCTTGCTCTGTTTTGATAAGTGATATAAACATCACCATTTACAGGATTTATTTCAATATCTCTGGCTAAACAAGTTGCATCAGGGAAAGAAGTAGAAGCAGTAAATGATATCTGACTAACTAAAGTATTAATTAGTGGATCAACGACATAAATATTTTGTTCAGATAAACAATAAATGTAATTGTTAACTGGATTAAACTCCATCTCAATACTTTGGGTATTACCTGGAAGATTAATTGTTTGGATATATTGACCTAAATAAGCATCAACAACTGTCAGCGAATCACCGAAAGAATATAAAGAGTTTGATAATTGTACATATTTAATATCAACCATATTACCAGAACCAGTGTATTGAGAAAGATTAAGAGTATTGGTCGTATATGAATTTGTGTTATAAATTAAACTAAATCCAGAATTAAACGGAGATTCATATACACCATTTACGAACTCACCTTGAAATGGTCCACTTGTACCAGTAGGACCAATAGGAACCACACAAGCGGTTTGACCAAATCCTAAATTGAATGCCAATGTTATAAATGCAGATGAGTTACAAATACTATCAGTAAGACCCCAGAATGGACCTTGATAACTTAAATTCATCACTGTCGGATCTAAAAACTGAACATTATATTCTTGATTAACCCAAGGCCAAACGGTATTATTTATTGAAAATAACATACCTGTTGCAAAACCAGCCTGCTCAAATGATGCAGTAGAAGATGTTGGTAATAAAACCTCATTTGAAGTAATAAACATACCAATATTTCCTTTAGTTTTTTTAGTTATAGTCCAATCTAAAAGACCCGGTATATTTACTCTTCCGTTACTTACAACTATTTCTAAATTATTTTGAACAGATTTAACATCAATTTTCAAAAGATAATTTATATCTTTTACCAAAATACCTCTCTCAGATAACTCAAGTGAATATTGATTGACCCACTTAGTAATAGTCGCTGGCACATCAGTAACATTTGAACTAGCAGTGACAGATGAGACACTATATTCAGTTCCATTTATTTCTAAACTTAAATAAGGCATTGAATATGTACCTGTGTTAAATAAAATTCTCGTGTGTTCGATGAAATAATTAGCAGTAATTCCAACAAATACCTCTTCTAATTCTAAAGGTACATTTGGATATTGAGTTTTAAATCTGATTGAGTTATAAAAAACAGATGTGAAATTACCAGTATATGCTAAATCAGCTCTAATACCTATTGTAAATAGTCTGATATAGTTTCTTTGAAGCCAATTTCTTAATGTTCTATCGATAGTTCTCTCCATATCAATTGATGAACCACTATAAATAGCAGCAAGTTCCTCTTCATAGACTTGACCATTTATTATAATCTTAAAACCAAATTCATCTAAATCAGTGAAAACAACATTATATTCAAAGTTTTCAGATATGTCATAATTTAGCTCATAATTCAAATTCTCTTTAACACCACACAATCTCTCAACTGTTTGTTTAGTCTGACCTATAGAATATGTTGGACCAACAGTATTGTGATAAAAATTAACTTTAGCATATTTACTTGGATAAATTAAATCAGCACTCAACTTATTTTTCTGATAGTATAAATCTATGTTGAATAATTTTAAATCCTCAGCATATTTTTGAGCAGCTGAAGCCATTGTAGTCTCAGATGACTGGGTAAAAGGATAAATGTAGTAGTATTTATCAGTTGTTAAATAAATCTGACCCTGTAAAACCGATTCAGTAAATGTACCTTGGTCTACATAAATATATTTAGGAAGACCCCAATAGTCAGTATCATTTGGTGTTATAAATTGAGTTGAAGCCGAACCAAAGCTTTGAGTATAAGATTGTTGACACTCATAAACTCTGTTATTAAATATCACTTGAGAATAAGTAGCAAAGAATGTTTCATTGACTATACCATTCCACTCAGGAATGTAAGAAACATTAAAAAAGTTTGTATTATTACTAGAACCAATAATTTTAAATTCAGTTCCTGATTTTAATATCTGTGGATAAATATCGACTAATATCTTACCATCTCCTGAAATTGTTATTGGACCTTCATAAACTTTAGGAACATCAGTTCTAGTTATTACCTCTATAATCAAATCCGAGTTAGTTGGCAAATCATTCTTTTTAACAAAATATTCAAAGTGTGTTTGGTCAGTCAAATCATGATTTTCAACAGTAACAACAAGTGGAGTAAAATATGGACCAGAAGTGTCATCCCCACTTTGTTTATCAGAGTTCATTATATTTAACTTTTTACCAACATAATACTTATCATAAAAAGTCGGTTCACTCCATAAAGAAAGGTTATCATTATATAAGTTATCAATATAATCATAGACACCAACTGCGTTTACCCCAGTTATTGTTTTACCAAAATAGACAGATTGACTTGATGTTATAGGCAAATTAAATTGCTCACCAGTCTGAGGATCAACAGAACCACCTGGATTTGAATATTGACTAAAATAACTGGTCTCAAACGTATCATTATCCATTTGAGTGACAATCATAATAGCACCTAATCTGGAACCAACAACAACATATGTTCGATTAGTATCTAAGAATTCATAAATAGTAGAATCAAATTTTATTAAAGTCCCTATTGGAAATTTGACATGGAAGTTCTCACCATATACCCATTTTGTATAAAAGTCAGAATCGTTATTGACAGGCTCAATATTGATGATTTGTTGATTTTCATACTTCGCACCATAAAGATGAAGACCATACTCGTTAAATAGTTGAAATTTATTAGTTGTAAGTTCACTCGGTGCTTCAAATTCAAAGGAAGGCACCTTTTCGAACATGTAAAGTCCATAAGTTTTGAAAGTATCATTTGAATTCTCGTGAAATAAAATGCTACCTTCAAATCTATTGATAGTATCATTGTAATTAAAATTTAATGCATCACCTTCTTTATTGAAGAAAATCAGGTTTTTATGATTTAACATCTATACAGTGTAATAGTTTTGTTTATATATTAATTTACCTTTCTTTGATAATCTAAAATAATATATAAGATATGAAAAGAATTGAAAGTTATTTAGATTTTATCAATGAAGAATTTTTCAAAAGATTCAAAAAAACACATTCAAAGAAATCTAAAACAAATACTGAGCAGACTGTCGAAGAAATAATAAAATTTCTCAGTGATAATGGTATTTATGACTGGAATGATTTTATGCACTCTTCACCATTTGACAGAGATGTTGTCAATAAAATAATAGATAAATCATCATCTAATATGAAAGAACTAAAAGAAATTAGATTTGGTGTTAGATTGGAATTATCAGATATTTCACAACTGAGAGAATATCTAAAAGAATTAGAAATGGAAGAAGAGTTCGAAAAGTGCGCAAAAATAATTAAAAAAATAAATAATAGATGAAACATTTAAAAAAATTCAACGAAGAGTTTGATTGGGATGAAGTTCTAAAACAAAACAAAAAACCAGAAGAATTGGATAAATGGTCTAGCTTAGAACAAGATATGGTTCAAATTGCAGAAAAATACGAAGGTCAATTTGGCGTTGATACATACGGAGTAGTAGATGCAATGTACCAAGTACTAGATAATATGTTTCAAAAAAAATAACATCACAAGATGAAAATTAAAAAGGTTAAAGACATCAAAACAGAAGTTCAAGATCCAGTCTTCAATGCTAAGTCATTAGAAAAAGACAAAGATGAGAAACCATCATTCAAAACATCAACAGATGATCAAGAAAAAGTAGAAAAAGAATTCAAAAAAGAATTAAATAAGATTGAAAAATTTGAATCCTTTGCAATAATCATCACAAATAATGATGACGATGAGTTAGAAATATCAGATGACTTTGGAAGACCAACTGACGAATATGAAGTTGATAAACAATCAAGTAAAGAACTCAGAGGATCTGATTTCTTAGAAGACGAAGACGAAATTGAAAGTGAATATCAAGAAAGCGAAACATCTGGATGTGGTTGTTGTAATGACTGTAAGGGAGAACCAGGTTGTAACTGTGGTTGCGAAGACTGTAAATGTGATCAATTAGAAGAATACTGTGATGCTTGTGATAGAGTTTCATCTAAATGTGTTTGTGATGAAGATAATGTTCAAAGAGCATCTGATTTTGTAAATGCAATTTTATCAGAAAGTTTAAAATATCACTTAGATAATAATAAACCTATCACTGAAAACATATTTAGACCAGGTTCAGAAGCATTTTATGAAGTTATAAAAGAAGCTCGTCAATTATTTGATGCGGGTAAAGTTAATCTATGTGATATTGATAAAGAAATTTTCGAATCAACAGAGATTGGAAAATTTGGATTCTTTAATGGTGAATTAGTTCCTTTAGATTTACCAATGGAAAATATCATAGAGCTAAACGAAGCTGAATATAAAGGTAAAGAAGTTAAGTTAAATCATCCAATGAGAAATTCAGGTGGTGGTAAAAAATACTATGTATATGTTAGAAATCCAAAGACAGGAAATGTTAAAAAGATTTCATTTGGTGATGTTCACGGGGGATTGACCGCCAAAGTCAGTAACCCAGAGGCAAGAAAATCATTTGCTGCTCGTCATAAATGTTCAACTAAGAAAGATAAGACTAAAGCTGGATACTGGGCTTGTAGAATAAACAAATATGGTCATTTGTGGGGCGGAAAAACTTATCCAGGATTCTGGTAATATGAAACACTTAAAGACATATCAGTTATTTGAATCTGTTGATAAGACATTTGTTAAAGACTTTTTAACAGATTTTGGAACACTAATATCTCTGAATTTTAGTCAAATAACTAAAATGGGTAAAGATGTTGATGCTACAAATGAATTGACTCTTATGATGCAACAACTTAGAAAGCCTATAATAAATGGTCAAACTTATTTTGACTTTCTTAAAGATAATATAAATACGGTTTCAAATAATCCAAAGTTACTTTCTACACTTTTAGGTATAGTGAGAGATTATCTAATTTATATTGAGCCAAGAGTTATTAAGTTCGTAACGGACGAACCGGCTTCAAATGGAATTAATTATAAAGAAGCTTGGTTAAAAAGAATTGAAAAAATTAAAAAAGACTATAAGTTAATAGTAAGTCAATAATATGTCATTACCATATAAAGAAATTAAACTAAGTGATAATACATTTATCAGAGAGTTCAAACAAGATACTGACTCTGGTGAGTTTATGTGGCATCGTGATAGAGAAGATAGAATAATTGAATCGATTAATCAGACAGATTGGTTGATACAATTAGATGATGAACTACCAAAAAAGATTAAAGGTAAAGTTTTTATACCAATGGGTGTTTATCATCGATTAATAAAAGGAACCGGTGATTTAAAAATCAATTTAACAAAGTTAATCTAAGATATTATCAATGTTGAAATCTCTATAAACTTGTTTAGTGATATCACCTACAGCAGAATCCGTTAATTCATCAAAGTTAGAATCTGAACTATCCAATTCATATTTCTTAATCTTTTCTAAATTTTTATTGTACCATTCATAAAAGAAGTCACAACTAGTCTCAATAATATCCAAAAAATCTGGGCCACAATTCGGAACGAAAACAAATGATAAAACTCTAATATCATTAGGATATTGAACAGAATTTGGTGGAACCACCTGTACTTCATAAACAATATCAAAAGATTTATTCCAATTTATATTCAAACTAAATCCTAGCTTTTCAATTCTATCTAAGTCATCAAATATTTCCATCTAAAACTTTTTTAATCTTAAAATCTCTTTTATCTTCCAATTCTAATGGCTCTACTAACAATTCACCATCTGAAATTTTAATTTGCCATTTTTTACCAGTTTTTTCATCTAATAATACTAACTTGTTAATAACGGTATTCCCATCAGGGTCAATAGTTAGTGAAGTTGCTCCACCAGGAACATTGACTTGAAACGTGTTATTTACCAAAGCAGCCATCTAAAATATTAATTTTTATATTTATAGCTTCTCACCAGTTTCTGGATTATAGTTCATAATCAACAATTCAACTCCTTTAGCCTGTTCACCTTTACCATCAGAATTATTACCACCATGAGCAGAACTTCTAAATACCTCTTTTTCAGTCCAAACGTATTGGTCTCTTGGTAAAAGTTCTTCTAATAAAGGAAAGTAATAATATGATAAAGACCAACGACATTTTGTAGTTTTTAATAGCTCCAAAAGTCTTCTATGAGAAGCTGGTCCAAATACACCTTCAGTATCAGCACCATACCAGAATAATCTTTTAGCATCATCTTCTCCTTTATCCTCATTAAATCTTGCATATGGAGGATCTAAATAAAGATATGTATCTTCAGCATCATACTCTTTAATTAGTTCTTCAAAATCAATATTTAAAAATTCAGATATAGATTTTAATTTAGGAGTATATTTGTTTTTTTTCAATTTATCAATAAGAACCTCTAATTTTAATCGGTCTTTATCTTTTTTGTAACCATTAAATCCAGCACCTCTAGGATAAACTGAATTATGAGCAGATGTAATCAGGAAAGCATAGATTGCTGCTTTTTTAAAGTCGCCAATTTCAAAATCCATATTATCAAGAAAATCATTCTTCTGGTATTTTTTATAAATTGCTTTATAAAAATCCCATTTTTTTAATGGATCAGTCTCGTCTGTTTTTAACAAAGTTTCTTTTAATCTTTCTAAGTATTTAACAAAGGTTTCTGGTTCAGATGCGCACTTATATAAGTTCACCTGGTGACGATTTTTATCATTATAGATAACTACATCAAATTTAAGAGAATCGTCGTCCATATACGTTCCCATTGAACCAGAAAAAGGCTCTAAATATGTTTTAATTCCGGTTTTTGGAATCTTTTTATTTATTAATTCTTGAAATGCTGAGGAACTCTTACCTCCAAAGTAACTTATAACCGCCATTTTATTTTAATTTATTTTTAATTTCTTCTTCTAGTGAAGGTCTAATAGTTTGTTGTCTCAACTCCTCTCTAATTTGCATAAGAATCTTTCCTAAATAATTGTGACCACCACCTTTACACTTAGGGCAAGAACATTGACCCCACCAAACATCGTGCCAATTATTACCTTCTATCAATTCCAAATCACCTGTCTCGAGTAACATTTCGGCTAATTTAGGATTTTTAAATTTCTCTCTAATACCCCACTCCATAAATCCTAATTTCTTCTCATCCCAATCACTTCTAACCTTTACTCTTCTACCCATTTTTTTTACATCACCAGGTTCTTTTACTTTGGCAATTAATTCTCTAAAATCAGGTGCTGTATAATAAACACCATCTATAAATTGCATAGAAGTAACCTTTAAAGCCACATAATAATGTTCAACAGATGGATATGTAATACCCTTGTGTTCTATCTCACAAGAATAGAAATTTGACAGAAAAAAATATCGACCTTTAAAAGAATTGATATAACTCATAATAATTATTATATCTGATAAAATAAAAAAGTCCACCAAAGGTGGACTTAATTTTAGTGGAGATGACGATGTAATGCTCATCGTGTCTTCCTCAGTTAACAATAATTATTCATTCACAGGCTTAGAAAGTTTTTCTAAACTTACAAAATAGTTAGTTGAACAACCCATCACTCTAACAAAACTGGTTTCACATTTGGTCTGCGTGATACAGTTGGAGAATTTTTGCGATTAGCTTAAATATTAAACCAAAGCAGGCTCTTCTACCTTAAGCATGTTGTTTTGTAACGCCGCTACTAAATCTTCACGGGATGCTACTTCATTTGTTTTGCCATTTACGACTTTTGTTACTTAATTTATTAGTCGGTTACTTAACCATCCGACACCTGCATAATTACCACTACTCTGCGAATCTATTCTATGACATCCCCATAGTTATTGTAATTATTTTACAAATGTATATATAATATGTTTAAATAGAAAAAAAGTTTAAAATTCTTCAGTAAGTTCTTCTTCATCAGAATTAAGAGAATCAATCACATCTTGAGCACTCTGGTAATTAGGATAATCACTCCATAATGAACCTTTACCGAATAAATGCTCAGCATCCTGTGGTTCTTTTACACCATCCATCATCATTTTAGGAGTAATAGCAAATATTCTATATGAATTTCCAACCTTATTTACAAAGTATTGAACCTCGTCATTAATAAAATTTTCGAAAAGTTTAATATATTTCATAATACATATTTTTTTAAAACGGCATGTTATCATCATCCAAACCTTCATCTAAAGTAAATCCAAATGTTAGAATACCACCACCTGTTTTAGCAGTCCAAATGTCAAATTCAGCATCATATTGAGCTAAAATATCTCTTTTAAGCTTGTTAGCTACTTCAAATACTTTTATAATATTTCTAAGTGACTCTTTTTTTAACATATAAACTTCGATTACGATATCCTCATTTCTTTTAGCAGTAATTTGAACATTATCAACTCCTGAGTTTCTAAACATCTGTCTAAGTAAATAAGTTAAATGCTGAACATCATCGTCATCATCGTCATCATCGTTATCATTACCATAATTATGATCATCATCGTCATCAAATTTAGGATTAGATGATTTACGACCTGAATAATATTTCTCATCTTCATCATCATACCAATCATCATAATCACCATAATCTTTTGTAGAATCATCGTCATATGCATAATCATCATCTTCACCCCAACGAGCTTCGTTCTTTTTATTCGCAGAAAGTTTATTATTAAGATGACTAAACTCATCCTCTCTGATATTCTCTAAATATTTTACAAATGTTTTTAATTTCATCTTATCTTAATTCAATTTTAAAGTATGTTTCTTCGAACATTCCGAAATCTTCGATTTTATATTTATTTAAGATAGTTTGAACTCTAATTAAAGAGTCATATACCTCACCCATATCAGATTCTTCTAAGTCTAAACTAATAAAAATTTTATCATCTTTACCAACTACTTTTACATCAATTCCAAAAACATTCTTTTTGATTTCATTGATTAGAGTTTTATGTTTTGCAAATAATTCTTCATTATATCCAACCTTTCTTTTCACAGGAAGTTCATTCCAATTTACCTTAACAGAAGCTTCTGCCAATCTAATCAAATGAGAAATATTTAACATTTCAGTTCCTCTGTGTTCATTATAATAACCAACAGATATATTTGTACACTCAGCAATGTCTTCCATAAGAGAAGCAGAATCTGTATAGACTCCTGTAGTATCTAGTGATAAATCTAAACCATTTTTGTTATACTCATCACAAAGAGCTTGTCCAAACTCATTAGAACAACACTGTCTACCTAATTGATGAGTAATCACAGAAGTAGTTCTTCTTCTATCAAAAGAAACACAATGTTTTACTTCAGATAAAAAGTCAACCTTATCATAAATAGCAGAAAGTGCATTAGAACCAATTCCACCTCTTTCTTCACCAATAAAGAAATAGTAAATACCAGGAACGTTATGAGACATCATATAAAGCATGACAGCAGTACCTGCCTTATCATCAGCTCCTAAAATAGATGAACCATCTGTATAAATGTGCTCATCACCAGTACCAGTCTTTATTAATCTAAAAGAATATCCTTCTTCAACGACTCTACCATTACATTCAAATAATCTTGTTACTTTTTGGTCTCTATCAGCAGTATCTAAGTGACAAGTAAACATAGTTTTTTGTTTTCCTTCACCAATAATTTTATAATAGTTACCAACTTGGTCTTTTTTCAAGTCTGGTAAGAACTCAAGTACTTCATCCTCATAACCATGTGGATATGTTTTTGTAGTAAGTGATAGAAAAGTAGATTTAACATCTTTTGGATTATATGAAAACGCAGGAACTTTTATTCTACGAGTACTTGTAGTAGCCTCATCACCAATATTATCAGAAACTAAATCATTATATTGATAAATAAAATTTTTGATTTCGTCTTCAGTAAGTAGACCAGGCCAATAATACCTAAAAAACTTACCAATCTTCATATCATATTTTTTACCAGCAATAGATACTTCAAAACAATATGCTTTATTAGAAATAGTTACATCCGTAATACCCAAACCATTTACATATTTTGAACCAGACTCACCTAACCAAAGCATCTCAAATGCAAGATAACTATCATTATCTTCCATATTCTTTAGAACTTTTTCTAATTCATTAGAAATTTTGATACGAGCTGTTTTATCCACATCTTTTGGTTGCTCTTTACCAAAAACTTCCTCCTTATTTTTAAAACCACCACCTGGTTTAAAATTATTAGCTTGATCAACAACAGATTGTGTTCCAGCTTCAAATATTTGATTAAATTTTAGTAAATTCATAAAGTATATATTAAATTTAAATAGTGATTTCTTCCGCATTTATGTAGTCAACTCTCACTTGACCATCATTCATACCAGGTTCTTTCTTTACAAATTTTCTTTGACAAAAAACTATTGTAGCCTGCTTGTCTTTCGGTGCTTTACTATTCTTTTTAGCCAATTCAGCCGCATACTTTAAAATTTCAGATGTTGGTAAGTTTTCTATAACTCTTATAACTACATGACTACCAGGAACACCCTTAACATGCATCCATACATCTTCATCATCAGCTACAATAAATGTTAGATAATCATTTGATTTAGCATCTCTTCCATATTGAATAGTATATCCATCGACTTCTAATTTTCTAATATCAGGAAATTTGTCTTTTTTTGATTCAAATTGTTTTAAATGTTTCATAAAGTATATATTAAATTATATAAAACAAAAAAAGACCTCCAAATGGAGGTCTTTTTAAATATAGTCTTAGACTTATTACTTATTAGTTTAAGTATTGTTCTTCATCAAGAACTTTAATAGTCATAAACTGTTTTTGTGGATACCAACCAACTTCAGCAACTGCATATCTACTTCTTAGTAACATTCTTGGAGCGAATGTAGCTTCAGAGATAACAGAGATTGACTGAGCCATTAAATAAGGTACGAAAATGATACCTGGTTGGTCAGGATTGTTCTTTCTACCAAGAACGATTCTGTTGTCATTATACTTCATGTATGGGTCAACATAGATAGAGATATCACCAATTGAACCTACAGGGTATAATTGACCTTGTCCGTTTAATTTTGATTTAACTGGGTTAATTGTGTAACCAGAAATATCAGAAAGAGCTGCAGCTAAACCTCCGTTTGTGATAAGGTATTGAGCAGGACCTACACGACCTTCAGTAGCAATGTAGTTAGAAGCGTGAGCAATCTTAGTGATAAGTTTTCTTTGTACAGCGTGAGTAGTTTCACCACCAAGTCCAGTAGATGCATAAGCTGTATCTAAGTCAAAGATAGTTTGGTTTGTAATATTAATAGTAGCACCCGCGAAAAGTGGAGCAGATGCTCTGTTAAGTTCACCCATTTCAAAAATCTTAGCAACGATTTGCTTAGAAATTGTTTGAGATAATTCGTTAACAAGGATAGATTCCATTTTTTGAACGATATCCATACCTGTGTTAGCTTTGATATCTTCGATTTCAGTTCTTCTAAGAGCTGAAGATACTTCGATAGTACCAACTGCGATAGTTTTAGAAGAAATTTTCGGTCCGATAACACCAGCGTAAGTATCATCATCATCTTGACGAGACATTGGATAGTTACCTGTGAATCCATCACCACCTCTTGTCCAGTTTGCAGAGAAACCTGGGATGTGATCTTCAAGTGCAGACACTAATTGGATTTCTTTTGTACCAACGTTTGGAGTAACACCAGAGATGTCAACGATTTGTGATACCATAGAAGCAGTTGGGTTAAACGTGTTTCTAGCTGGATCGAATGACCAAAGAAGTCCTGTGCTTGGTAAAGTACCAACAGATGTGTGAGAAGTGTTGAACTGTCTGTAAGCTTTGAACATTGGGTATCCATCTACACGAGAGAAACCTAAGAACTCAACTTGATTTTGCTTAGATGTAGGCTCAGTGTAAGCAACAGCACCTGAATTGATGTTGTAGAATACTCTACCACCTTGTAAACCACCAGAAGATTGTGCAATTGCTGGAGTAGCAGCAGCTAAGTCAGCTACGATAGCAGCGTTGATAGCATCAACGTTAGATGCGTATAATTTAAATACTTGTGGTCTTTCGTCAGAATCACCAGTTCTTACGTCATCATAACGGAAGTCGATATAAAGTAAATCGATTTTTGGACCTGGAGAAGGTTTAACAGCAACAAGGTCAAGACCGATTGTTTGAGCAGCAATTTTCATTGCAACTGGTAACAAGTTTTGACCAACATCACCTGAACCAGCAAGTGAACCTGGACCGTAACCACCTAGTGCAGTTGAGTTACCGATTGTTTGACCCGCAAGAGTCGAAGGTTGTGCAGCGATTACACCGCCCATACCTGATACGTTAGAAGCGTTAACGTAAGCGTTTTCGTTGATTGAGTGAAACTCAGCGTATTCCGCCATCCATTCTACTCTATCACCTGCAACACCCATGTTTTCCAATACTGGAGACCACTTCTTAACAGCTTTAGATTTGTCTATTCTAATGTGTGACATAGTTAATTTTTATTTTTTTTTATTATCTATATATAACCCTTTATTTGCCTTATTTTTGAAGGTGTGGATTTTTTATAGATTAAATGTTTTTGAATCTTTCTAAGATTGCCTGAGCCTCATTGTCAGAAAGTTTATCTTCTTGAATAAGAGCTTCGTGAGCAACTAATTTCTTAGTAACGGATTCATTCTTTTTGAGATTTCTAGTTAACCAGAAATGCTCAACTTGTGATTCAGTTTTTAAAACATCTTCAGGATAAAGTCTTGCTTGTGAAAGCACAGATTTTTTAGAAGAGTCATTCAACTGTTCCCAGATTGGCTTAACGTTTTCAGGCATCAATCTGATAACTCTTTCTTCAAGAGTTTCGTTCTTAGTAGATAGAGCTTCTGCGATTAATGTAAGAACTTCTTTCTGTGTGAAGTAACTTCTTTCGTTTATGTGAAGTTTTACAGATTCTTGTTCCTCATCGGATAGTGCATAAAAGCTGTCAACTTGAGACTTGTTTAAGAACTTTAAAAAATTCAAGTCAGTTGTTTCAGAAACTTTACGTTTTTTAGCTTCTTCAATAAGTTTATTAATAGATTCAGATAATTCAGTGTCATTGCTTCCAGAAACCTCGTAAGATTTTGGCTCCATATTTTCTTCTTTATCCATTTCTTTGTCTTCATCTTCCTTCTCATAAGAGTGAACTTCTTCATCTCCTTTAGCAGGAATACCGTTATAATCATAATTGTGATTGTGATTGTGATTTTTATCCTCATCCTCATCTTTATCTTCTACGTTTTCAAAACCAGCAGCAGTTAATGACGGGAACTCTTCAGCCATCTCACTATTATTACTTTCAAACAATTTACCACCTTTAGAATTTAATTTCTCAACAATCATTCCTTGATAGTTAATAGATTTGTCAAGATTCTCAGCGATATATTCAGAGTAAGCAATATTATCATCTAAATGTTCAGCGATATATTCAGAGTAAGCGATGTTACCTTCAACATGCTCAGCTAAATATTCAGAGTAAGCAATTGAATTATCAACGTGTTCAGCGATATATTCAGAGTAAGCGATATTTTTATCTAAGTTTTCAGCGATATATTCAGAGTAAGCAATATTTTTATCTAAGTTTTCAGCTAAGTACTCAGAGTAAGCAATATTTTTATCTAAGTTTTCAGCTAAGTACTCAGAATAAGAAATGTTTTTGTCAAGATTTTCAGCGATATACTCAGAATAAGAGATATTTCTATCTAAATTCTCAGCCAAATACTCAGAATACTCGATATTTTTGTCAAGGTTTTCAGCAACATACTCAGTGTAGTTAATTGCTTTTTCAAGATTTTCAGCTAAATAATCATTATGCTTAGCCAATTTTTCAGTTGTTGATTTAAGAGACTTGTTCTCGTTTACTACAACTTGAATTTTCTCAGCTAAATAGTCTAAATATTTAACTACTTTTTCGTTAGTCATGTTAAGCTCTTCGTAATACTCTAATAATTGCTCTAATTTCTTAGGACTCATATTACCTTTAGAGATAGCACTTTTTACTTCTTTCTTAGTAGAAGCAATTTCGTTTACCAGATATTGTGAATAATCTGTTAACTGTTTTTTAGTTACAAACTCGTTATTGTTCATATTGAATAATTCATTTATTTTCGACTCGTCGGACATTTCATATATCCTAAAGTTAGATTTCGGATTAGTGTAACCTAAAGACTCATTAAGAACCTTTACACTCATTTTTGCTGAAGCAAAGCCTGGATCAGCAACGATGTCATAAGTAAATAACTTCTTCAAAGAAACTGAACCATCAGATTCAGTAATACCAGCCGCTCTTGAAGAAACGAAAACTGGACAACCATCATCTACTAATGCTTTAGCCTCTTTACCCCAATAAGTACTAAGAAGTTTAATTTCACCAGCTACAATATTTTGTTCTTTGATATACTGTGCTTTTGTGATAATGTGTGATGCTCTTGCTAACGAAGTGTCAAAAACATCTGGGTGATCGAACTCACCATAAACAGCACCTAAGCTGTTCATTCTTTCATTCATTTCATCTAATGCTGGTAAGAATCTGTCTGCAGTATAAATACGTTCATTACGGTTCTTCACACCAAATTCAGTGAAGGTTCCGCCTAAAACGTAATCTTTTTTACCGGAGGCATTTTCTCGTATTAGAGCATTCGTTGAATTTTCTACGATTAATACTGGTTTCATTTAAAAATAATTATTTTTTACCCTATTCAGATGGAGTATATATAATCAGCGGTTTTTTAAAAAAAATCAAAGGTGGATTTTTTATAGTCAATCAGAACCGTTGGTATTAAAAAGCCATGTGAATATTGAAAGGAAGAAATAACTATTTAATAAATAACTTAAATTTTTTACGGTTTTTTATGATTATAACCAGAGAGATAGTAATTAAAATAAATGAAGCTAATTTTTCATATTATGAGAATATGGGCTATGATGATATTACGATAGGAGAAGAGCTACTTATACCAGTTGAACTATTGTCAAAAGGCTCTCATTATAGAATAAAATGTAAATGTGATTCTTGTGGAGTCGAAAAAGATGTAATTTTTAAAAACTATATCAAATATGACAATAAATGGGGTGAATACAGTTGTAGAAAATGTTCAGAGAAGAAAAGAAAAGAAACTCTACAAAAAAACTATGGTGTTGACTATCCAATTCAGAATAAAAAGGTTATGACTAAGATGAAAAAAACTCTAATGAAAAAATACGGAGTTGATAACATTTCAAAAAATACTAAACAAAAAGATTAATAATAATAAAACTTCTATGATTAATATAATAGAAGGTGACCGATATGAAGGTCAAATAGAGTTCTCAAATAGCGGGAACGCAAATATAACAATAGAAGAAAAAACTATTTTTATACACAGAAAAAATACTTTAAATTCACTTCACTTAGATAAAGTAAAAGTAGAAATATTTAAAGGTGAGAAGAAATTAGAAGCAAAAGTTGTAGAAACAATTTCAAGATTTAGAACAGAATTTGTTGGTAGAGTTCAAATAGGTAAAAAATCAACATTTGTAATTCCAGATAGTGATAAAATATCAGTTGATTTTTATATAAAAGGAGGTTTAGTCGCAAAAGACGGACAAAAAGTTATTGTTGAAATAACAAAATGGGAAGATTCAAAATCACCTCAAGGAAAAATTATTAAAATTTTAGGAGACGCTGGTGATAATAATGCTGAAATGAACTCAATTATGTATGAGTATAATCTACCAGTCGATTTTCCACAAGAAGTAATAAATGAATCAGAATTAGTTCCTGAAGTTATCTTTGAAAAAGAAATAGCTTTGAGAAGAGATATGAGGAATATAACAACTTTAACAATAGATCCAGTAGATGCTCGTGATTTCGATGATGCTCTTTCAATTCAAGTTATTAATGAAAATAATATTGAAGTAGGAGTTCATATCGCAGATGTTGGACACTATGTTAAACCAGGTTCGAAACTAGACGAAGAAGCTTTTAAAAGAGCAACATCAGTTTACTTAGTTGATAGATGTGTTCCGATGTTACCAGAGCGTTTAAGTAATGGTATATGTTCACTTAAACCACATGAAGATAGATTAGCATTTTCAGCAATATTCAATATTGACAGAGATGGTAAAATTATTAAAGAGTGGCACGGTAAAACTGTTATACATTCTGATAGAAGATTCTCTTATGAAGAAGCTCAAGAAATTATTGAAGGATTTGATGGTGATTTTCACAATGAAATCAGAACTTTAAATGGATTAGCTCAAAAAATCAGAAAGAAAAGAATTTCAGATGGTTCTATTGAGATGGGTGGAATTGAAGTAAGATTCAAATTAGCAGATGATAACAAGAAACCTATTGGTGTTTATTTTAAAGAACAAAAAGAAGCTAATAAGTTAATTGAGGAATTTATGTTACTTGCAAATAAATCAGTTGCTAAAATTCTTTCAGACAACCAATGGTTTAATGTATATAGAATTCACGATACTCCAAATATTGATAAACTTAATCAACTTGTTGGAGTTTGTCAAAATTTTGGTCACGATGTTAAGATTGAAGGTGAAGGAGATGAGTTAAAAAGTTCAATAAATCAACTTCTTAGAGATATCAAAGGAACTCCTGAAGAAAATATGATTGAAACACTTGTGACAAGATGTATGTCCAAAGCAAAATATACTATTAAAAATATTGGACACTACGGTTTAGGATTTACTCACTACTCACACTTCACATCACCAATTAGAAGATATCCAGATTTAATAACACATAGAATTTTATTTGATTATTTAAATAAAGCAAAACAAGGAAATCCCGCAAAAATTGAAGAACAAGCAAGTTGGTGTTCTAGTAGAGAATTAATCGCAGCAAAAGCTCAAAGAGACTCTATTAAATATAAACAAGCTGAGTATTTACAAGATAAATTAGGTCATGTTTATGACGGAATTGTATCCGGTGTCACAGATTGGGGAATTTATGTCGAACTTATTGAAAGTAAATGTGAAGGAATGGTAAGATACAATACCATCGGTAAAGTAAAAGTAGATTTAGATCATTATACCGTGTCAGATGAAATGGGTAACAAAATAAGATTAGGAGATCCTTTAAAAGTGGTAGTATCTTCAGTAGATTTAGAAAAGAAACAGATAGACTTTACCCTATTCTAATGGAAAAGACATTCGAAATTGAATTACTTAATAATAAAATTGATGATTATGAGGATATTCTTTCAAAATTTTCAAATTGGAAACAATATAAGAGAGAAATAAATTTAAATCAATTACTTGAAGAAGGTAAGAAAATTGAATTCGAAGTCGAAATTACAAATAGCCATAGTGTTTTATATGTTAGCGTGTTTGACAAAACATCACACTGGACACTCACAACAGGTCCACTTGTAAATGTCTGCTCAACAATACAAAAAATGACTTTTGTAATTCTAAATAACGAAGTTATTAAATTAAATATTGAAATAAAATTACTAACAACTAATTGGGGCAAAATAATAACAAACTTATTAGAATCAGGTATAGATTTAAAACTTATTCAACATAAAAATATAGAAGGAAAAATAGATAATTTCTATTTTATCGATCCCTCATTGGATAAAAATTTTACAAATCAAAAAGCAGCATGAGATTTTATAATCTAATAACAAAAAGTACACAAGATGAAATAAATGAAGTTATCATGTCAATGACTTCATTAGAAACTGAACAAATCTTGGACTTATACAGTAAAGTCTCATTAGTTGAATATACCGATGAAATTGGATTTGAGTGCATGTTTGCAATTCTTGATAGTCATCTTATTGATAAATTATCCGAACTTTACTCAAAATACTCAATAAATTTTAAAATTATAGACTTAACAAAAGATGTTATATTAGATAATCCAATCAAAACAAAATATAAAAACTATACAGGTCATTCATGTCACAGAAACATAGTAAAACTTATTAAAGAATATAAAATGAACTGGATTTCAAAAGATGATATACTTGATAAAATTTTAGAGAAAGGTATAGATTCTTTGACTAAATTAGATTTTGAAATTCTAAATTACTAAAACTCAAACTCCCCACCACCTTCAGCCGGTGCTTCACCCTCAGCTGGCGCTTCAGCTGGTGCTTCAGCCGGTGCCTCAGCTTCGGCAGGAGCAGCTTCACCACCCTCAACAGGAGCGGCTTCACCACCTTCAGCTGGAGGAACTGCACCCTCCGCAGTTGCGGCAGCTGCTACATTAGCAGCATCTTGAGCCCAATATCTTTGATTTTCAGTTTTCTCCTCAGGTGTTAATTTAAACACATTATCCATAATCCACTCGATATGGAAGTAAGGCTTTTCACCATTCATAACTCCAAGTAAGGTACCAACGATTTCAGATCTTTTAGCAAGAGTATTGATTTTTTTCCAATCTTCGAAAACTTGATTTGAATAAAATATTACATCGACTTGATTATTAAAAACTTCATCATTTGCCATTTCTGGAAACTCAATCAACATTTGAAGTTTTAAAGGCTTAACAATCAACTCTTTAAAATTTGCTCTTAATCTCGAAATAAAATTGTGAAATTTGATTTCATCTCTCGTCATCTCAGCAGAGTCATTAATCAAATTACCACCACCACTATCAGCTTCGAATCTTTGCATTGGAATTTTTGAAGCTCTTTTTAAAGCTTTGTAGAACCAAGACAACATAGTCTCATCATTCAAGTCATGTCCATCATTCTTTACCAATTCCATATTAGGAGTACCAGCATCACCATCAGGAAACCAAATTTGTTTATTATAATGTAAGTGTTTTGAACCGTTGATAGAAAGTGTTCCTAATGTATCATCCCACTCAACCTCTTCTGAGTAATCATGAATCAACTGGCCAATTTGCTCTTCAGCTCTTTGTCTTGACAATCCCTTAATTGGAATAGTAAACTTTTGATAAATCTGAGCATTAAGTACGTTAAACATAATTCTTGTTTGCTCAAGAATTTTTAATTGATTGTACGGCTTAATAAGACCCTCAACATAAGATGTCTCCGAATAATCGTTCTGAGTAGAATATGAAATATAAATCAATTGAGAGTCTAAGAAGATTCTTCTCAATTGTGGGTCCTCAGGAAACTGAATCCAAAGATGACCAATATTTGGCTCATAAGCAGGAACCAATGTTTCTGGTCTTAGTCTATTAAATCCGATTATATTTTTCTTTTTATCATCATAAATAATTTCAATGGCAATATAACCATCAATTAAGAAATCCCTCATCATATTCCATGCTGTGATATTGTCAGCAAAACCAAATTTGGTGTATATTTTTTCGAAATACTCTTGATACTTATCTTTAATTTCTTGTGAATAATCTGTAGATAAGGCTCTTGGCGAACAAAAATCTCTATCATCATTATAAACAACAGTTTCGTCACAAATTGTTGAAACAAAGTCTCTGATTTCGTCCTTAATAGAATACTCTCTTAGAATTCTTCTCTTATCAGCATATGCTTTATCTAAGTAAGGAATTGACTTTCTATTTAAAACAGAAGCAACTGCTCTCTGTGAAAAGAAATCATACATTGAATTACCCTTTGCAGCATAAGGATCCTCATTTATACCAATACCAACTTGGTTTCTGATGATCATATCATCATAATTCATTCCAAAATTTGAAAGATTTCTTAAGATTCTAGAAAATAGTCCTTTGTTTTCTACAGCAGAGTTGGCAAAAGTGAAGTTATCTCTTTCTGCCGACGAACCAAAATTATTGTAACTTGCCATCTATTCCTTTATTAAAGATTTCACTTATATATTAAATTTTGATTTTTCCTCCAGACAAAAAAAAGAAGAGTTAAAATAGAAAGACTCTATTTCAATTTACCATATTTGATAGCATTATTTCTAATCCTCATAATTTTATTTCTTAGAACATCATATTTTTCAGAAATTTCGGTCTCAAAATTATAGAAATCATCAATAGAAGACATCATCATTTCTTTATGTCTTTGGTCTCTAGCACCAATTTTTGCAAACCAAATCTCATTTAATTTTTTTGGATCATAAATATTTTTTGGATGTTGATGGTATAGAAATCTCGGAAGTACGTCTAGATGAATACGATGAACTAATTCCAATCTCAAAGCATCAAACTCCATAAGAGCATATTCAAAGCCTAAGGTCCTCAATTCATTATACATTCCAACATAGTCAACTTTTAGAAAGTTATTTTTTTCAAAATCAGTCTCTGTAATAAACTTATCAAAAATTAAAACTCTTACTTCTAAAGGCAACATATTAAAATTTAAAGCAAAAACAATAATTTTATTTGAAAACTTCTTAAAATCTGCAACAAACACAGGTGCCCATTTTAACCAATTTGAATCATCTTTATAATGAAAGAAATAAAATCCACCAGGAAAGATATCCTGTACTTTAACATTAAGAACCTCAGGTGTTGATTTTAGATATCTCTCGTAAAACCAAAGAGAATTATTTTTAAAATTATCAGGAACACCATTACCATTCACCAATAAAGCTAATTTTACTTTTTCAGACAGAATACCCACCGTAAAACATTTTCTTTTATATATAAAATAAACTTAGATTTATTTATGTTAAACTCTAAACCATCTAACTCCAATTATAACCAAGGAAATTACGTACCAAATAATAAAGACAAAGTTATTAAACTAAATACAGCCGGTGGTGTCTATTTCAGAAGTTCTTGGGAAAAGAAAATAATGACCTGGTTAGATTACAATGATAAAATAATAAAATGGGGAGCCGAGTGTATGAAAATACCATATCAAATGACACATTTTGACAATGGTGATATGAGGGTTAAAGAACACTGTTACTATCCAGATTTCTACTATGAAATGAGAACAGAAGATGGTGTATTAAAACAAGTTGTTGTAGAAGTTAAACCAATGAAAGAATATAATATGGTAATTGCACTAAATGAAGGAAAACTTCAAGTACCACAAAAGGGCACTAAGAAGTTAAAAAACTTCGAATACGACTTAAAAATGGCTTATAAGAATAAAAATAAGTGGGAGACTATGATAAACTGGTGTAATAAAAAAGGATATGAATTTATAATTATTACAGAAGAGAATCTAAAAAAGTTTAATGTATGAGATAAAGTACACCACTAATGTTATAATAGATATAAATGGAATAAGAACATTAAAAATCTTAAATAACTTTTTGTTTAGATAGAACATTAAAAATTTAAGAATAGGTAAACTTAACAAAATTAAGAAATAAACCGTAGGTGCTGTAAATAAACCAAATAAAATCCATATCCAATAAATCAACTTGGAAATATAATACAAATACTGCTTGAATGATATAGATTCAATATCAAGCTCATAAAATCTCTTTTCGAGCTTAGTCAAATTAGCCAGTGAATATAAATTCATCCAGACAAATAGAAAGATGAGTATTATATTAAATATCATCAATATTAATTTCTTTTAGACCTATGAGGTTATTCATCTCATATTGTTGAATTCTAATAGACTTCATTTCTGAAATTATATTATATATGTTTTCCACCACATCAACTTCAATAGGATTACCAATAACTCTTTCGTAAAAATCAGGTACAACACCCTCAGTTCTACTAGAATAAAACTCAGATACAAACTGTTTTAGAGATTTTTCATCGATATGCAAAGAACAACCATCGGGTTGAATTACACCATCTTTTTCTGATTCTTCCCACAATTGTAGAATAACTTTTTTCATATTACAAATTTAATCATTTTAATAAAAAAATTAAACAAAGTTGAATTAAAAAATAAAATAAAAAAAACACTATATGAAAATTAAATTAGAGTATATTTGGTTAGATGGGTCTGAGCCCCAACAACTCAGAAGTAAAACGAAAATTGTTGATAATATGGATTCAATGGATCCTAAAGATTATCCAACCTGGTCATTTGACGGAAGTTCAACATTACAAGCAAAAGCTGGAAAAGGTGAAAACACAGACTGTTTATTGAAACCAGTATTTGTAACAGCAGACCCGTTTAGAAAAGGAGAAAACAAATTAGTTTTTTGCTCTGTATTCAATCCAGATGGAACACCACACTCATCAAATATGAGACAGAAATTGGCTCAAAAAACATTTGAACTTGGTCTAAACAGACTTGAAAAGTCAGACGCACCTTGGTTCGGTTGGGAACAAGAATATACTCTAACACATAAACCAAAATCTAAATTTGCAGAAGGAGAAGGTCTTCCTTTGGGATTCGAATCCGATTATCAAACAAATTCACCAAGACCACAAGGAGACTACTATTGTGGAATTGGAGCAGATTCTGTAATAGGTAGAGAAATTGTTGAAGAACACATGAACATGTGTATGGAAATCGGATTAGAAATTTCAGGAATTAACGCTGAAGTTTTATTAGGACAATGGGAATATCAAATTGGCCCAGTGACTCCGTTAAACGGAGCCGACCAAATGTGGATCTCAAGATATATTCTACAGAGAGTTGCTGAGAAATGGGAAGTAAACGTTTCTTTTCACCCTAAACCACTTAGAGGTGACTGGAATGGCACAGGATGTCACGTTAATTTTTCTACTAAAGAAATGAGAGAAGAAGGCGGTTTGGATATCATCAAAGAAACTATGCCAAAATTAGAATCAAATCATAACAAACACATTGAGGTTTATGGACTTTTCAATGATATGAGATTGACAGGAGAACACGAAACATCTTCAATTCATGATTTCAGTTATGGATTTAGTACAAGAGATACTTCAATCCGTATTCCCGCACAAGCAATTGTTGATGGAAAAGGCTACTTCGAAGATAGAAGACCAGCATCTAACTGCGACCCATATCAAGTATCGGTTGTTATGTTAGAAACAGTTTATTCAGAAGTTGAAGAAGAAGCATAATATATTGAATACACAAAAAAACCCACTCATTTGAGTGGGTTTTTTATTTTAAAGATATTTTATATTATATTGAGTGTAGTCCTTGACCATCATTACTTCCCTCTATTGACAATAATTTAATTAGATTATCATTATCACCTTTTTTCTTATAAAGTTCGTTAAAACCCTTTGCAATGCCTCTTTTGAATACTTCTGTGAAGTAGGCAAATGCGTTTACGGATTTGTCCTCATTGAAGTTGTACCAGTTTTGGAACATATCTAATAGTCCAGATTGGTAACAGTCTAATTTATCATCATTAGACCAATATCTCATTTTTTTGATTGTTTTCTTTGCTAGAAGCTCTAGCATTTTCTCAGCGTTTCTTGTTAGTTTTCCTTGTGCTTTTGATACGATTATTTCGACATATAATTCCTTGTTATTAAGATACATAAATTAGCATTGTTATTTTTTGTGGATTTCCCATAATGCTTAGTGTTTCATGTTATATGAAATTCAAACAAAAAAGTTTATTTTACATCTCATCAACCCAAGGCTTTTTACCTCTCCTCTCAAGTTTATCACACATATCTTTCCACTCAGTTGACTCAAATTTGATAGCATTTTCTTTTAAGAACTGACCTACTTCTTTTTTCAAAGCCTCGTTAGGTAACTTTCTAGTATGACCCATCCAAGCAAAAGCATCAACAAAACCCGTCTTACAACCCTTTGACATTTGGTCATTTATGATATCCATTCTTCCATATTCAGCTGCCCATTTAATTACAAAGTTTTTACCAGCTTCTTCAGTTTTAACACCATATTTCAATAACATTTGGTATCCAGAAAAATAAGACTCACCTATGTCTGTCAAACTTCTCCAATTACCTTTACAGACTTTTCTAATTGGAAGATTTGAGTTGAAATTTGGATCAGCTCCTGCTTTAAGACAGAATTCCAAGGCATCCTCATCACAGACAATATTATTGAATACATCACCAGTAAGTATGGCGTGATTAGAAACTAATAATTTAATCATTTCCATATTTTTAGACCTCGCAATTGCAGAGTCAGAACCTTTTCTTAAATTAGGAGAACCACCCAACTGAAGAATTGTTTTTGCTCTTTCAAAATCATCATCCTCAACTGCATTGACTAATGCTATACCATTATCTTTGTTAACATCAGCTCCAAATTCTTTCACATAACCTTTGATATCTTCAGCGGTAATTGGTCTTTCTCTACCAGTTTCTGGATCTGGAATAGTCTTTTTGATGATAAATCTTTCAGCATCTTTTGCCCTTTTTCTTCTTTCAATTTCTTCTTTACTCAATGGTAATAAAACATCCCAAAGATTAGCCTCTAAATTATATTCTTCTTGCCATTGTTTCAAAATTGATTTAAATTCTCTACCAATATCATTATTATTAACTGTTTGACAAGCACCACTTTGATATGTTCTATCTGGTTTTATTGTAACACCTATAGTCCATCTAGTATTAGTAGATGAAAGATTAAAGTTATAAATATAATATTGAATATTATTATCACTTAAATAAGAATTCCAATAGCTTTCCGAATTCACAATACAGTGTGAACAGTGAGCATTTAACATTTTATTAGCAGCATATGAATTTACTTCAACAATCATAATACCACCTTCATTATAAACAACTCTACAACCTTTTACACCAAGTAAATCATTTGTTTTATTGATTTTTTCTATTCTATCAGAATATCCTTCCGTTCCGGACGCATCTAAGTGCTGTTTTGCTGCTTTTATAAACTCGGTAAGTGGATTATCCATTTGTTGAAATCTAAAAAGACGACTTCTCCAAACTAGTTTTCCAAAATTTGGATTCGGCTTACCATCTCTGGTAGTCTCATATCTATCTTCCAACATCTCACCAAAGAAAGTTTTCCAAACCATTTCTTTTTTATCAGCTTCAACCTTTTCAAAACCCAATGCGATTTCTTGTAGCTGTTCTTGCTGCAAAGGATTGGCATTATTAGCTTCTCTTTTAAGTTTTGGAGGAAGTGTATCGATGATTTTCTTTACTAATCTATATTCACCTAATTTATCCAATCCATCAGAAAGAATCTCAGCATTAGTATGATTGTTAGTTTCATTCGGCATTGACTCATCAATAAAATTAATATCGAATTTTTTAGGAAGTTTATCAAGTAAATCTTTATACTCAATAAGTAATCCATAAAGTCTTTCTACTTCTTCATAAGTAATACCTTCAACAAAATACATATAAACGAAATTATAAAGATAGCCTATGTTTGGTTGGAATAAGTCTCTTAATTTAACAAAATCCTCGTTTCTTTCCAACTCTCTAACTTGATCATCGCTCAATCTGACATCTCTCATTTTCATTCTGATTTGATTGAATTGCTCAGGTGTGAAATCTTTCGGACTTAATGCCTTTTTGACACCATGTCTTAAATCATAGTCAAGGTCACTATTAATAAACTTCAGCTCATTAGCCAATTTTTTTATAATATATTGATCCTTTAAGAACTTCTTTGATTTATCTAAGTTCTCGTTTAGAGTTTGCGATTTTGAAAATTGATTATATCTAAATAACTTCATATAATTTTTGAATTTTTACGATGTATTATATATTAAATAAAAAAACCTCAATTTTTTAAATTGAGGTTTTTAATTATTTTAAATTATAGATTATAATCTAACTCTTTCTTTGTATTTTAATTCTTTAATACCACTTAACTCAGTTTCAAGAGATGATTTTCTTTTACTAAGGTTTTGTAAAGCAGTTGTAAGAATTTCTGATTCACCAATCATTTCAATTGAACCTTGAATTTTTTCAATGTTGAAGTTAACGTCTTCTAATTTCAAAGAAACTTCTCTTTCTTTATCTTCAAGTTTTCTTTTAACAACCAACTCTTTATCTAATTTATTTTCATAGAAATAAGTTAAATCATAATTAAGTTCATTTCTTACTTCATTAACCAATTCTAAAGCTGACTCATACTTGAAGAATGAATTACCATATCTCTCATCACATCTATATAAGAATGTATTGTTTTTGTAATTAAAAGCAAAGCACTCTAAATGAGGATTGATTAAGTTGTTGATTCTTTTAACAACATCTAATTCAACAAATTTATCCATATTTTGAGATACTTCTAAAAGAACTGGATAAAAGTTTTTATTTACGATAGGAACAATTGGAGAATTGAATAGAGACTCTAAAGTAGTCTCACCATCTAACTCATCATCATTAATAAAGATTCCTTTACCATTAACACCTAAACCAATAGTTAAATATTCAGAAATTCTGAAGTTTACTTTGTCGTCTGAAATTTGAGCATATTTAAGAGCAGACTCAATTAATCTTAAGCTTCCAAGTTCTGCCTCATCTTTAACATGCGTCTCAAGAAGTGTTTTCTCAATTGTATTTTCACTTAAAATGAACCAAGAATCTCTAACAAGTGCAATATGACCATCTTCAACTTGTTCTACAATAGTAAATACTGATTCACCTTTACCACCACTTAAAAGATTTGTTCTTTGTTCTGGTGATTTTGTCAAATTATGTACAAATAATTTAATTTCAGGAACCCAATCATAAATAGCCAATTCGTTTAAAACTTTTGACATTCTATCTTGGTCTGTATCCAAATTAATTGTTTGTAACAAAACATTAATTGGCTGTCTGTACAATTCACCTTGATTTTTAGAATTCAAAACATTATATAAATTTTTCAACTCATACAATAATTCGTAATTTTTCATATCATCATTTAGGCTTTCTAATAAGGATTTAACACTTTTATCATATGTATAAGCCTTCAATCTTTCGTTAAGAGAATTGACAATAGTTTTTTCAGAATGTTCATTACAAGCATTCATGTGCCCTTCTACAATAACTGAAATCTCTTCTTGGTCAAGCGAAAGATTCTTTTTGAAGTTAAACAACTCTAGCTTAAGATTCTTCATATTTTATAATATTTTTTTTTATTTATTACTCTATATATTAATAGAAAAAAACCATTTTTTGCTATTTTTTTAATTAGGTCCGTTCAACGGATTCGGATTTCCAGCATTAGGATTCATGATAGGAGTCGTCGATCTTTGTCTTGCTCTTAATATGTTATTAAACCATCTCGTTCTTTTAGGAGCATACATATAATAATTAGGATCATCTGAAGGAGCAGCACCCACAGGTGAATCTCCACCCCAAGGACTTGTTGAAAATGTGCTACCAGCGGTCAATCCGGTATTCTGCCAAACAGGCTGACCACTTATCGAAGAAGGCGACGTTGGACTAATAGGCGGAGCCGGAAAAGGACTACCCGGAGGAAAACCATTAGGCACAACAGGTGGTCTACTAGAACCACCATTAGGTACATTTGGAACCGAAGATGCTGATATTGGATCTAACGGGGTAGGAGAGTTTGACTCACCCGTAAAGTAATTAGAAAAACCACCAGCTAAGTTATAACCATTCATATCTGTCATTCCAGAACCATAGTATCTTGGATAACCCGTTGGATTAACTCTATCTTTTCTAAATGCAGGATAGTAAGTTTGAACTTGAAAAGACACTGTCAGTTTAATTGTATTATCACTTGTCAAATTCTTCTCTCTGTTAATTTCTATCTGATTTGTGTCAGGAAGCAGCATAACAGCATCTATGTTCATAAAATTATGTTCGAAATACATAAACTTATAAATCCAAAGAGTATCCATAATAGCCTGAGAACATTTGAAAGTATCAATTTCATTAGAAAGTAATATACTCAAATCATAATCAACTACAATCGGAACTGCTCTAACCTTCGCTAATATCTTTTTAATCTCATACTCATTCTCAACGACCATTTTTAACCAAACATTTGGATTAGCAAATTCATCAGATGTTATGTTAAAAGACTTCATCGTTATATGACCACGAGGAATAACATCAGTATTTAATTCGACAAATCTATTCTCAGAAACTATGTCATCTTGAAAAGTATCTAATAAAAATCTTTCGTCACCAGTCAAGGAATAATAGAAAGGAACTTCAACAGGAAAATCACCAGATGAAAATCTATTGACCCAACGAATTTGACCCTCAAGTGTATCCAATACACAGACTGTCAAGTCTCGAAAGAAAACGTCTTCCATATTAAATCTTTCACCAATCATAATCATATATATAAAAAAAGACTTCTTTCTAAACTTCTTAGGTTATCGAAATATATTTTATATGAGCTTAAATAATTTACTATTGTGGGAAAAGTGGAGACCTAAAAATATGGATGATGTTATCCTTCTTCCAAGAATTCGAAAATATTTTGAAAATGGCGTAAACGGTAATTATATTTTTTACGGAAATTACGGAACCGGTAAAACCAGTTTAGCAAGGATACTGATAGGAAAATACACCAAAAATACACCATATTTAGAATTAAATAGTTCACTATACACATCAATTGATGTTCTAAGAGGAGAGATTGAAAACTTCTGTAAATTTACCCCAATGATGGAGTCGGAATCTGATATAAAATTCATTTTCTTAGACGAGTTTGAAAGAGTTTCTGTGCAATTTCAAGATGCATTCAAAGCATTCATTGAGAAATACAATAAAAATGTGAGATTTATTATAACAACTAATCACATTAATAAAATTACAGATGGTATAAAATCCAGAATACCTCAAATTAATTTTGATTGTCAAAGTATTGAAGAAGAGAAATATCTTAAACAAGAAATCGCAAAAAGAATTATGAAAAAAATCCTTCCATCGGAAGGGAAAGAAATTCCAAAAGAACATCTAATTGAAATTATTCAAAAAAAGTTTCCAGATTTTCGTTCTATAATGGTAGAAGTTCAAAATTATCTACAAACTGGAAATATCGGAGAGAACTCTTCTAACGTAAGCAATAAAATCAAACTTGATTTATACAACTGTATTTATGACAAATCACTTGACTATGAAAAGATTTATCACTTTTTAATGAATAACTTTGGTGCTGATAAAATCGATACTATGATAAAGCTGTTAGGTAGACCCTTTACAGATTGGTCTATAACAGAAAACAAAAGTATAGAAAAGTTATTTGAATGTAATTATATCATAGCAGATTACACAGATAAATTAGAAACAAATACTGACCCAATTGTTTTAGGAATGACAATTATAGGAAAATTCAGAGACCTTTTAAATTGAAAATAAAATATATTTATATATAGTTCATGGCAAATTTCAATTTCATTGACTTTTATATAAAATATCCAGGTCACCCAAGCTACACTAGTCCAAAATTCATAGAAGATGATACAGTAAGAGTAATCGTTCAAAAATACGAGATGATTATTTTTACAAATAAAGGCGAACTACTCGGAGACCCGAACTTTGGCTGTGACCTACCAGCCTTACTATATGAAACTTCATTATCAGCCTCTTCAATTGAAGCGGAGATACGTGCACAAATATCTGATTATATTCCTGAATTAGATAATGTAAACTATGAACTAACAGTTGAAATAAATCAAGATCCAGATGACTTCCAAGAATACATGTATATCTTCTTTACAATAAATGAACTTGAAGTAAACGTAAG
>JACCDW011145147.1_pt1 | contig 55553 bp, 71 predicted proteins | sample 7449781 | NCBI WGS metagenome assembly JACCDW01 (sample SAMN15323449, study PRJNA562643) | freshwater metagenome | isolation source: river surface water | place: USA:Blue River Watershed | collected 2017-08-18
CTCAGACTGTTGGTGCAAAAACACCAGTGGTCATGTTCAACAAACATGACAAATCCCCGTTTATCGCAATGGTGGACGGTAACAAACCAAGCAAGACTACGAAAGTAGTCCTGTAAGGTAGCAGTAAAGACCCCGGCCGGGAAACCGGCCGGGTTCCCTAAACTCTCTGGAGAAAAACGATGAAAGAGATCAAGCGCAAGACCTTCGTGGTCAAGTACAAGTACGGTTCTCAATGGTACGAGTTCCACACCACAACCAAAGACAAGGCCTTTGACTTTGTAATACGAAAGCAAAGTGACCCTCGGATGGGCGTGGCAGTGATTAAGACCAAGTAAACCAAAGGAGTCCGGGCGAAAGCCCGGCTCCTGAACCGGAGAAAACCATGAATGAAAACATTAAGATCTTCCTGATAGCCCTTGCAGTCTGGCCTGTGTTGTATGTACTGCTAGTGCTGATGATGTCCCTGTAACCAACGCCCGGCGAAAGCCGGGTTTTTTTCTGTCTTGTTTTTTATAAATAAAAACCCATACGTCGGGGGTTTATAGGCCATACATCGCACATCATGTCTCATAATGGGGTATAAATGGGCCATACATGCAACTATCTACACTATCTAAACTTGACATCGGCCAAAACACGGGATTTGGATAGCGTAACTTGACAATGAAAATGTATAGTTTGTAGGAATACCAAGGGATTGCTAGTGTATATGTATAATTATTCTATCTAACTATCTAAATTATCTATCATTTTTTGCATGTCTTTGTTTCCAACTTCGATGACTGACTTTACATGTAAAGTGCGATATGATAATCCAACTATTTGTAGTGCCACATTATCACGAAAAACATAGATAGTTTAGATAGTTGCATTATTCCCCAATAAAATCAATGACTTATACTATCCGTAAAGTTAGATAGTTCACATCTACTTGACATCAGATCATAGATAGTTGCCCCGTCTGATGCACCATCAACCTTACAGTCTTACATTTGAAGTGGCGCGACTTGACAACCGGCTCGACCTCGGCGAGTCTGGAAGCGTCCCCAACGGGATCAGCGTTATGACATAACACTCATAACTTTACATTAACTTTCATGGAGATTATGAAATGAAAAAACTTAAACCAACCCATGTCAATGTCATCTTACGCCCTAAAGCACAAGACATTGCAATTGAAGGTACATATGATGCTAACAACATGCCATCATCTGATGGCAAGTTTAGCGTTGATGATGGTAAGGCAATATATGCTTACATGATTAAGAAGTCTAAGGAACTTAACAAGCCAGTTCATACTTGGTCACCCAAGGATAATGCAGGTAAGAACCCTATTGTAAAGTTCAACAAGTTTGACAATGCACCTTACATTGCATTGGTCAACAATACCGAAGCATCACGCCAACCATCACCTGCCAAGGTGATCCTTTAATCCCGATGGAACGGTAGCAATACCGTTCCTTTTTTCCTTTTGATGGAGGATATATGTCTGCACTTACCGTTGATGTACCTGATTTACTTGACTTGGTTGACACCATAACTTTACATGAAGCAGGGTTGGAGGAGTATACGCCATCATCTGACTACATGTTTGGCATTGGGGATTCCAATGCTTGTTCGGTCTATTCATACACCAATTGGTTCTATGACGGTGACGAGTCAGCATTTAGCCCCATCTAACCTTACAAGAACGGAGAGCATATGAAGCAAATAGCCAATGCGGATGCAAGACCTTATGTTGCAAGACGGGAGCCATTCAAGGGTAGCAACCTATGGAGTGAGTGCCGTATGACCGATGACCAAGACTCTACGAGGGTTTATGTGGTGTATTCCTACGGTCAGCACTTCCCAATGTGGGTCTATGACGAGGCAACCTACCAATGGTTTGGCAACTATGACAAGTACAGTCGTACCACATCCAAGCATAAGGGGCAGACCCATCCCCTTGGGGTTGACATCAAGTGGTATGACACCCAAACCATGATTCAACTATCCATCTATGGTTATCGGGGGATAGCAAGCAACCGAGTTTTATACGGAAGGAGAGCGGCATGAGTAGACCAAGATGTAAAGTATGCGACACACCATACCCAACACGACGCAAGAAGTTGGGGTATGACACATGCTTAAAGCATGGCAATGCCAAGCGGCAGTTTACGGTAGCCATACCGTACTCCAAAGGTGCATATCAGTTGATATACAACCCTGCCGATATGTTTATGACCAACCCAAAACAAGTGAGGGGATGATGCCGATACCTTTACATGAGTCAGCACAGAGTGTGGCGTGGTTCGCCATTGCGGTAGTGGTGGGCATAGCGGTCTTGCTATGGCATGACTGCCGTAAAGAAACTAAGGAAGATCAACGCAAGAAGGAGAAAGAGCATGATTAGGATGATGTGGTTCATAGCGGTCTTTGCCCTGTTGGGTGCTATTGGTGGGTGGGTATTCGGATGAAGAAACCTACACGGATCATCATTGACTTTCTGATTGCAACCATATTCGGCGTACTCGTTGCCATTCTGTTCATGGAATGGTGGGTAGGGTGCGGTGAATCGTATGTCGATGCCAATGGTAAACGGCATATGAACGAGTGTTTGTTTCTAAACCTATAAGGAGAATGACATGAAGCGTCTGTTCATGCTACGGCATGGCAAAGGTGGAAGGGTAGTGCGAAGTATGGAGGGGCAACCATTGTACTTTGGCGATAAGCCAAGTGCTAAACAAGCCCGACAGGAAGGACAAGTTGTGTCCTATGGCGTTGACCATCGCAAATACAAAGGAGAATGATATGCGAGCCACATTATTGAAAGATACATTGAAGTCGTTGTTTCCCATTCAGCGGACTGTTGCCATTGAAGGCCCTCCCGGCGGCGGTAAGACAACCATTGTGCATGAAGTTGCTCAAGAGTTGGATGTCGAGTGCCGTGAGGTACATATGCCGACCATGCTTGTCGAGGACTTTGGCATCCCGATGCTTGAAGGGGAGTGCATGCAGTACAAGTTACCCCATTGGTTCCCCGTCAAGGGCAAAGCACCTGAGCGTGGCATCTTGTTGTTCGATGATCGCAACCAAGCGAGTAATGATCTGCAAAAGGTATTGGCTAACATCTGTCAAGCCCGTACTTTACATGGTGTGCCAATGCCTGATGGGTGGCAAGTCGTATCAACGGGCAATCGTCAGTCCGACAGAGCAGGTGCAAACAAGGTATTGACCCATCTGCGTAACCGTGAGACTGCCATTGAGTACGAGACACACCTTGATGACTTCACGACATGGTGTATTGACCACGGAGTTAAGCCTGAGGTGGTGTCATTCACTCGCTTTAAGCCCGGACTGTTGCATGACTTTGACCCACAACGGGATCAAAACCCTAGCCCTCGTGCTTGGGTTGAGGGTGTATCTGATGTGCTTGGTACTGTCCCTGCTGAAGCAGAGTATGAGTGCTTTAAGGGTGCAGTAGGTGAGGGTGCGGCGGCAGAGTTCGTTGGGTTCGTTCGGATATTCCGTACTCTGCCTAACCCCGATGCGATCCTGCTTAACCCTGCAACGGCAGATGTACCCAAAGATCCTGCTACGAAGTATGCCTTGGCAGGTGCATTGGCTGACCGTGCAACGGAAGCAAACTTTGAACGGGTATGTACCTATGCCGAGCGTATGGATGGTGACTTCTCAGTACTGACTGTCTCATATGCTTGCCGTAAGAAACCTGAGTTGACCAACACTCAAGCGTTTACGAAGTGGTCGATAGCACACCAAGATGTGTTGTTCTAACTAGCAGTTATGGGGTGCAGACACAGCCCTTTGTGATACTACCGCCTAGACATCACCCTCGTTTTGTCTTGCAACCTGTATCACTCGGCAGTCTGTACCCCACCCATTAACCTTGAAGGAGTGAAGATATGAATTTATCTGACCGTGCATTACTTGTGCAGTTATCCATCAGTCAATGGACTGCACGAAAGTATGATAAGAAGGTGACTAACCAAGTTGCCGTGTCTCATGGGACATCAAGTTCTGTGGGTCGATACAACAAGTCGTTGCTACCTATGAACGATTACCTTGACCGAGTACATAAGAAAACCACATACATTCGGGAGAAGTTCTATACCAACACTTTGCCTTGGGGTATGGAAGGCACGATGATGCTACCAACTAGCAACTACCTTGCCTTTATGACTGAGTTCCGTAAGGAAAAGAACGATTGGATGACCCTTGTCAATGACTTCACTAGCAACTATGGTCAGTTGAAGGATGATGCCAAGCGTATTCTTGCAAGTTTGTATGAGGAAGCAGACTACCCTAGTCAGTCTGACATTGAGCGTAAGTTCAAGATGGACATGGCAATCTTCCCCGTACCATCGACCGACTTTAGATGTCAGATCGCATCGGATGAATTGACTAGGATTCAACAAGATGTTGAAGCACGAGTAGCCAATGCTCAAGCAGAGGCTATGAAGGAAGTATGGAATCGGTTGTATGACCGAGTGAAACATATGGCAGAGAAGTTGGCAGACCCCAAGGCTATCTTCAGGGATACATTGGTGGAGAACTTGCAGGAACAATGCAAGATGCTGACCCGACTTAACTTTATGGATGACCCGAACCTTGAATCCTTACGGCAACAAGTTGAGGGAACACTTGCATCACACCATCCAGATGCTTTACGAAACGACCCTGACCTACGCCGTGATACTGCGGCTGAAGCGAAGGCAATCATGGACAAGATGTCCGTCTTTATGGGAGGTCAGTGATGGGTAGTACGAAGATTGAAACTCTAGGAAGTTGGGGTGCAGAAGCCTGCCTCCACTCGGCCCTTGAAGAAGTGCAATCCGATGACGCCGTGATCGTGGTAACGATGCGAGATGATGGCCCTCCGAAGTGGTGGACTGCGAACCTTAAAACATCGGAGGCAATATTCATGGTCGAGTGTGTGAAGCAGAAAGTGATGGACGACTTGAAGGAGGGAAAGCAATGACTACTGTACAGATTACAGAGTTGAGGATGCTATGCCCCAAGTGTAGTAAGACTAAGTTTGAAGTACTGCGATTCAGGGTAGGCAAGATTCGTAACCGAACAACATATCGGTGCGACAACTGTGGTCATGTGTTCGGTTCTACCCAAGCAGTAACCGAGGGTTCGGTAGGTGAGACTCCCGAAGAATCGTATGGCTTTGGGTATCAGGATGGATTTACCGAAGGGTACAACACAGGTATGGCTGAGAACTTTGGATGGAAGGGGCTTACGCCTGAAGAAACTAATAGATGTATCAACGAGAACATGACTATCGTTGACCCGCTACTACGCGATGCAGTGCAGAGCGTAATCGTAGATGTTGAAGCAACTCTCATGGAGAAGAATTATGACAACACTAGCACCTAACTCTGTTGTGCGTGACACCAAGTACGCCGACATGACTCCGCTGACTGATGCTCAGAAGGCGGTGCAACATAAGCGAATCATCAAGGCTCGTACTGCCTTGGTGTTGGAGCATCCGTTCTTTGGCAACATTGCATTGAACCTGCCGTTTAACTTCAACGACACCATTGCGACTGCCCATACTAACGGCAAGCGTATTGAGTACAACCCACGGTTCGTTGAGGAAATGGATGATGAGGAATTGAAGTTTCTCGTAGCCCATGAGTGCGCTCATCCTATGTTGGAACATCCATTTCGCCGTGGTGAGCGTAGTCCACGCCGTTGGAATCAGGCAGGTGACTATGTGATTAACCAACTACTGACCGATGAAGGCATTGGCAAGATGCCCCAAGGCGGTCTGCTCAACGATGCCCTATACAAGGCAGGTAATGGTACGACTGATGCAATCTACAACTTGTTGCCCGAAGATGATGAGGGCGGTGAGCATGGTGATCCATTGGATGAGTGCGGTGATGGCGATGGTGACCCTGCTGACCAAGCACAAGAAGCGGCTGAATGGAAAGTCAAGGTAGCACAAGCGGCACAAGCGGCAAAGATGATGGGCAAACTGAGTGCGGGTCTTGAACGATTCGTTGGCGAAGTATTGCAACCCAAGGTCGATTGGCGTGATGTGATGCAACGCTTTCTTGTCAAGTGCAAGTCTGACACTCGTTCATTCGCTAGACCCAACCGTAGATTCTTGTCGCAAGGATTGTACTTACCAACATCATCGGGTGAAACATTAGGTGAGTTGGTCTTTGCCATTGACTGCTCAGGTTCCATTGGTCAAGCAGAGATAGATCAGTTTGCGGCAGAGGTACGCATGGTCAAGGAAGATCTCATGCCAACAAAGATCCATGTGATTTACTTTGATAGCGAAGTCTGCCACTACGAATCGTATGAACCCAACGATACGCTAAACATCAAGCCTCATGGCGGTGGCGGTACTGACTTTGCCCCTGTGTTTGAGTACATGGCAGAGCATGGCATTGAGCCTGTGGCGTGTGTGTTCTTGACTGACTTGTGTTGCGATTCATTCGGTGAGCAACCGTCATGCCCTGTGTTGTGGGTATCTACTCATGCAGATGAAGCACCGTTCGGTGAAGTGGTGATGATGTGATGGACTTGACTATCGGCGAAATGATTGTGGGTGCGGTGTACTTTGCTATGGCAGGGTACATCATGTACCTACAACATATTGTAAAGAAAGCATCGGACAAGACTGACTTCTTACAGTTGGTCTTGGTCGATATATGTGATGGCAAAGTTGATATACGGAGGACTCGAAATGGATTTGCAATCAGTAAGCGTTAACGGATATAAGTGTTTCTATAAAGACAAAACGGCAGAGGTTAAGGCTGAGACTTCCTATTCCGCTCAACAGAAAGCGGCAGAAATCTTTAAGGCAAAGAGAGCCTATGAAGTGACTGTCGTTTTATGCGAGAAGAATGGTGAGCAAGTCACGCATAAACCTACATTTTAGGGAGGACATGATGGTAATTCAAAGTCCGTTTTACAAGCAGTTGAAGAAGGAGATACGAGTGACCGTAGCAGAGGAAGCGATAGCAACCATCAACAACTTGGTGCGTGTGGTGCATGACCTGTACCCTGACCCTGAGTTCGTAGCACAGTACGGTGTAGATGAGGTATTAAACCAAGCCCAAGTGACACTTGGCAAACTTAAAGGAGAATGACATGGCAACAGTACGATTCAGCAAAGAGTTCAAAGACTCTATTCTAAGAAACGCTAGGGCAGTATTCGACAAGCGTATATCCGATGCGGAGAACACCAATCACTTTAGTAATTGGGGTGACCGCCTATACGACATTGTGTTTGAACCCTATGTCGCATCAATCAACAACCTACCCATCGAGTTCTTTTCGACAAGTGATGTGCTTTCGTTCCAAGGGTTCTTCAACATCTCAACAAGTACAGAGCAAGAATACTTGCGGGACATTAACATCTCATTGAAACTATCTACCAAGCGACCATTCCCCCACGAGGTTATCAACGGTAGACCATACAAGAAAGACCGTTGGTCTAACTACGAGATCAAGATCGAGGACATCCCCGAAGTGGCAGAGTTCAAGCAACTTGTTGTGGATTGGAAAACCAAGTGCATCGAGATCCGTAAGCAACGAGACGAGTTCGTTTCCGCAGTAGATAAGGTGATCGAATCCCACGCTACCCTTGCACCTGCCCTCAAGATGTGGCCTCCCTTATGGGACTTGGTGAACGAGGAGTACCGTGATCGCCATCGTGAGGTGGTCGAGCGGGTCAAACCATCTGAGAAAGTACAGGCATTGGAGGAGGAAGGCATCAACCTTTCTGCCCTGACTGCTACCGTTGTTGCCCACAAACTAACCAAGTAAGGACAGACATGACTGAACGCACCCACTATTGGTGGAATACTTGCGCCCTGCGTACCTATTCCGATGCACTTTCATTCTTCAGCCGAGCCAAGAATAAAGATAAGGGTAAACCCTTATGCACTTGGGCTAGGATATTTCGTGAGGGGGATACCCTTGACTTCTACTATGGCGACAAAACAAACGGTGTAAAGTTTGCTGAGTTAACACCTGACAACATCTTTACATTTGTTGCGTCGCCTCACGATCTGCGTAACCTATGCGCCGTTACATTCTCGTCAAGTTTGTATCGTGCCGTGCCATTCATGTGGCAACGGGTTGCCTTGGGTAGGTATCGCATCCAACACACTAGCCATATCCCATACTCCAAAGACTATATGGATTGGGGGTACATGCGTACCAAAGCAATCCACTACGAGAAGGGACTACGCTTCAACATGTTGACAGGTGAGTGCCTTAACTCCCCTCCGGAGTACACCGAGCAGGTCAATGAAGTCAACCGCAAAGAATGGCTACGGTCATTACGCAAGTTCAAGTACGCCATGAAAGTCAGGGGGCGTATCGGTGCGTTCGATCCCATCATTCAATCAATCAAGTCCGACTCTAATGCGATGGCACATAAAGGTATACCCGATTGGTCAGATCCCCTATGGCTAAACGCCCTTACAGAATCCATCAAGACAGGTGAAATAAATATGGAAGTGATGCGTGGGTTTGTTGCACATGCTCTGTTTGATCGTTGGTATTATCATCGTGGTTCAATCAAGAGTGAGAATGTCTTAGATACTGTGAACTCGGTATGTACTACATTCAGTTTCGATCTGCGTAAAAAGTTTGGAGTGTTCAATGCGGTGTCCCCAATGCAAGAAAAGACTGAAGTGTCTCGACACAAGGTGGCAAGACACGGAGAAACTAACCATACGGAGATGGAGGTGTGAGTGTGGTATCCAAGGTAAGACTAAGGAAGTGTGGCTATCTACCCCCGTCAAAGCACAACCACGGAAACCAAAACCAAAGAAGTTGACAGTTAACCAAGCCGCTAATCGGTTGATGAAAGCCTTACATGGAGGGCGTGTGCCAAAGAAAGAGAAACAAGTTGCAGTAAAGCACACGCCTACCAAGTCCATGTTCGAAGATACTGATGAGGACTACGGTGAAAACATAGGAGACTTAGGGTTAGACATACCTAGAAATTTTGATTGAAGGAGTGTAGTATGAGGAAAGAAAAAATATATGAGGTGCATGACGATGAAGGTGCTTTGCGAAACTTCTTCACACTAGAAGAAGCCAACAAGTTCGCACAAGACAGGGGGCTAACCCTTGTCATTAGGATCGTGGAACATCCTAGTCCACCGAAGTTCGACCCATCTACCTTAGACCCCGCACCTTTTTAGGAGAGTGCCATGAAGGATATGCTCAAAGAGTACATGCGAGTAGTTCGTAAGGTGCAAGACGCAATAGAAGGAGAGGACATAGACAACATAATCCCCGCACTCTCATCGGTGTTGGGGGAGGTTGGTGCGTTCTCTGAAATGGACAAGAAACGATTGGTGTTTTTTGTAGTTGGTTCGATTGATAGGATCTATCAGAATCATGGAGGTGGATGTGAACATAAAGGTAAACCTAACTAAGGAGAAGTAAATGAGAAAGAAGATAAGCAAGTCCGAGAAAATTCGTCGGGTATTCCAACAAAATCCTATTGCCGTACCCAAAGAGGTGGCTACCAAGTTCAAGGTAGATGTAGCCTTGGTGTATCAGATACGCAAACAAGTTGTAGACAAACGCAACGGCGAACCGCCCACAAAAAAGAAAGTCCTTGACTATGTGGCTCATGCTGTGAGCCACCCCCCGTCAGCCAACCAACAACAAGTTGGTGGATCTCACTACAAGTCGATGCCGATCCAACCGTGGGAAGCCATGCAAGCATGGATGACACCCGATGAGTTCAAGGGATTCTTAAAGGGAAACGCAATCAAATATCTTGCTAGGTGTAATGCCAAGGGTGGCCTCGAAGATGTGAAGAAAGCACACCACTACACCGCCAAACTAATTGAGGTGAGCAAATGATGGAAATCCTATGGGAGATATTTAAGTGGGTCATGTTCTTGCTTGGTTGTGTAACCACGCTAGGTGCATTAGTCACACTTGCATTTATATGGATGCAAGATAGATGAGTACTGACTTCTTTGACTACGCATCAATCATGCTACGAATGGATAAGTTGAACAGAGAAATCCATGACCTACTGATTGAAGGTAAGTACTCGACAAGCGCACCATTGGCAAAAGAACTTCTTTTCCAAACGCGACTGCTTGACCTATGGATTACACAAAAGTTGGAAGCACATGGACATAATCACGATTGACTTTGAAACATACTATGACAAAGAGTATTCGCTTTCAAAGATGACCACCGAAGCCTACATCCGTGACCCTCGCTTTGAGGTGATCGGTGTAGGTGTCAAGGTAAACAAAGAGCCTACCATTTGGTATAGCGGTACGAATGTCAAGGGATTCCTGACGGGGTTGGACTACTCCGATAAGGCAATCCTTTGCCATCACACCGCCTTTGATGGGGCAATCCTGTCATGGCACTTTGGCATCAAGCCAAAGTTGTGGCTCGACACACTCAGCATGGCACGACCACTCCACAACATGACGGTAGGTGGCAGTCTCAAAGCACTCGCCACTTACTACGAACTCGGTGCGAAGGGCGATGAAGTTCTTAACGCATCAGGTAAACGCAGGGGGGACTTTGCGCCTGACGAACTTGCACGATACGCAGAGTACTGCAAGAACGATGTGGACTTGACCTATCAGTTGTTCAGGAAACTGAGCAAGGACTTCCCCATATCTGAACTCATGGTCATTGACCAAACCCTACGGATGTACACCGAACCAGTCATCGAGTTGGATGTGCCAACCTTAGAGCAACATCTTGATAGTGTGTTGCAACGCAAAAAAGATTTGCTTATGGACATGGGGTTGGGCGATGGTATCTCTGACGAGACTCTGACCAAGGCGTTGATGAGCAACAACATCTTTGCCAAGTTCCTTACCAACCTTGGGATCGAACCCCCCACAAAGATAAGCCCACGCACAGGCAAGGAAGCCTTTGCCTTTTCCAAAACCGACAAAGCGTTCACCGACTTACTAGAACATCCTGACGAGAGGGTGCAGTCTGCGGTGGCGGCTAGGCTCGGAATCAAATCGACCATCGAAGAAACCCGCACGAAGGCACTAATAGAAGTGGCGGGTCGTGGTCGGCTACCCATCATGCTCAACTACTACGGCGCACACACAGGCAGATTCTCAGGCGGGGACAAACTCAACCTACAAAATCTACCCGCCCGTGGCAACAACTCTATACGACGCGCACTCAAAGCACCAACACACCACAAGTTAATTGCATGTGATAGTTCACAAATCGAGGCCCGCATGGTTGCGTATGTTGCGGGACAGGATGAGTTAGTCCAAGCGTTTGCGGAAGGGCGTGATGTGTACTCAGAGTTTGCGACCGAAGTCTATGGGCGAACCATCACCAAGCAAGATAAAGTAGAGCGATTCGTGGGCAAGACTTGTATCTTGGGACTTGGCTACGGCATGGGGGCTGAGAAGTTTCGGCGCACCCTAGAGATAGGACAGGCGGGGATCTCAGTTAGGATCGACCTAAATGAAGCAGACCGTATCGTTCGTTTGTACCGACAGAAGAATTGGAAGATCGTTCAACTGTGGCAAAAGTGTGGCAACGCCCTCAACCATATAGCAACGGGACAGGCAGGGCAGATTGTCGATTGGATTCCATATGATAGCGAGGGCATCATACTGCCCAACAAGATGCGTATACGATACCCTGCCTTACGCACAGACGGCAATCAATTCCTTTATATCTCAGACGCAAGAGAGTACCGCAAGGCAGTAAGTAAGCGGGTAATGACAGGCGAAGTGAGCGAAGTCAACTGGACAAAAATCTATGGCGGGAAAGTCACAGAGAATTTGATTCAAGCCTTGGCTCGTATCGTCGTGGCAGAACAGATGGCGGCGATTGGTCAGCAATACCATGTGGCTTTCCAAGTCCACGATGAGATCATCATTGCAGCACCGGCAGCCGATGCGTCTAACGCAGAGCAACATCTTGTCAGGATAATGTCAACCCCTCCGATCTGGGCGCAAGGGCTACCCGTCGCTTGTGAATCGGGCATGGCAGACAATTACGGCGACACTTGACACCTTCCAAAATGCGTGATACATTTCCCTTTCCAAATAAGTTAAGGGCGGTGGAAGTCCCACCGCTGACAATATGAAACTGAGTCATTCATACAGTTCAATCAAACTGTACGAGAACTGCCCCTACCGTTACTTCCGTCAGCGTGTGCTGAAGGATGTGGTGGATGAGGGGGGCGAAGCCAGTAAGCATGGCGAACGGATACATGCGTTCCTTGAGCATCGGCTTAAATCCAACAACTTGTTGCCACAAGAGATCGCCCACTACGAACCGCTTTGCCAATCAGTCGAACGCTTGTCGGCAGGGGGTGAGTTGCATATCGAACATGAACTGGTGCTGACCGAGAACCTTACACCAACAGGTTGGTGGGAGGCAGACGCTTGGTTGCGTAGCAAACTTGACATACTTGTAATAAACGATACCATCGCCAATGTGATGGATTGGAAAACAGGTAAGAGAAACGCCGACCAATTTCAGATGCAGTTGTTTGCGGCACAGGTATTCCAAAACTTCCCTGAGATACAGACCGTCAGGACTAGCCTAGTGTGGCTCAAGACAATGGAGATGGACACCGAGACTTATTACAGGTCGCAGGTAAATGAACTGTGGGCGGATGTGATGAAGCGAATCCAACGCATCTACAAGTCGTTGGAGCATGACAACTGGCCTATGAAACCATCGGGTCTATGTCGGTTCTGCCCTGCTCGACACGACTGCGTGAGTGCTAGGGTTTAACCTTACTTGACAAGAGCGTAAAGTGTCTTACAATACACCCGAAGGCAAGGTAAAGAAGAAGGTAGTTGAGGTATTCAAGAGGCATGGTGTTTGGTATTTCTTTCCCGCCAACAATGGGTTTGGCAAGGCAGGGATACCCGATCTGATTGCCATAGTAAGAGGGCAGTTTATGGGCGTTGAGGTCAAGGCAGACAAGACCAAGAAGCCCACGATGTTGCAAGTGAAGTGTGGTCAGGAGATTCAAAACGCAGGTGGTTGGTGGATGGTGGTGTATGACGAGCCGACCCTTGCGTTGATGGAACAAATAATAAAAGAGAAACTTTACAGGTGAACAAACAATGTTAGTAGTCCAAGATGCCAAAGCACTGGCATTAAAACTCAACAACCCGAACAGGGTTCTTGAAACCATACCGACTGCCAAGCCGTTCGAGTATCAAGGCGTACCCCTTGTGGTCACACCCCATCGTCTTGATGAGGTGCGGGTACTGCGAAACCTTGGCATCCAAGCCCCATCCCCCATTCTGTATTACTATGATTGGCCCGGTCAGTACACACCGTATGAGCATCAGAAACAAACTGCGGCGTTCTTGACGTTGAACCAACGCGGTCTTGTGCTGAATGAAATCGGTACAGGTAAAACTCAGTCGGCGTTATGGGCGGCTGACTATCTCATACAGACAGGGCAGATTGAAAAGGTACTGATCCTTTCACCACTCTCAACCCTTGAGCGTGTATGGGGCGACGGTATCTTTACAGGATTCCCACACCGCAAGTTCTTTGTGTTGCATGGCACTGCCGCTAAACGCAAGCAGTTGCTCAGAGAAGATGCTGACTTCTACATCATCAACCATGATGGCTTTCCCATCATCGCAGACCAAGCACTTGGTATGTTTGACTTGGTAATCGTGGATGAAGCGGCAGTCTTGCGTAACCCATCGACACAACGCTTCAAGATATTTCGTAAGTGGATGGACACGAATCCAACAACACGTTTGTGGTTGATGACTGGCACACCTACACCCAACGATCCTACCGATGCGTGGGCTTTGGCTAAGTTGGTTAACAGTCCATACTGCACCAAGACATTCACATCATTCCGTGAACAGGTGATGATGAAGATCGGTCAGTGGAATTTTGTACCACGACCTGAGTCGGTGGACATTGTGAAGAACATACTGCAACCTGCGGTACGGTACACCCGTGATGAATGTTTTGACCTACCCGACACGGTAGTACAGACACGACAGGTAGACCTGACCCCATTGCAGAAGAAGCACTACACCCAAATGCTCAAGCACTTTGTATCAGAGGCGGCAGAGGGAACAATCACTGCGGTCAACGAAGCAGTCAAGATACAGAAACTCGTACAGATTTGTTGCGGTGTGGCATACGGCGACGACGGCCAGCATATCGAAGTTGATGCTACGCCACGGGTTAACTTAGTAAAGGAGGTAATCGAAGAAGCAGGGGAGAAAGTAATTGTGTTCGTACCGCTGACAGGTACTCTGCACATGTTGGAGAAAGAACTTGGTAAGCATTGGACAGTTGGTGTCGTGAATGGCGAAGTATCCGCACATAAACGAAATCAAATCTTCCATGATTTCCAACACGCTAAACATCCACATGTGTTGATTGCCCACCCCGGCACAATGGCACATGGCTTGACGCTGACAACGGCATCAACGATTGTGTGGTACGGCCCGATCAATAGCAATGAACAATACACACAAGCAAATGGTCGGATAGAGCGCATTGGTAAGAAGCATGTATCCAATGTGATCCACATTGAAGCAACCGATCTTGAGCATAAGATTTATCAACGGCTCAAGAACAAACAGAAGTTGCAGGGTTTGTTACTTGATTTAATTCAACAAGAAACTGAGAGGTGATTATGAGTGTAACTGTCGATGATGTTGTTGCGGCGTATCTCAAACTCCGTAACAAGAAGGAAGCCATCGAAGCCGAGATGAAGGATCAAGTCAAGGTTTTGAAGGAGAAGATGGAACAGTTCGAGGCATGGATCAAGGAACAGGCTGACGCCCAAGGCGTTACCAGTTTCAAAACCAAGCATGGGACTGCGTTCCTAACCACAACCGACTATGCCAATGTTGCTGACTGGGATGCCGTACTTGGATTCATTCGAGAGAATGACGCATACGACATGCTTGAGAAGCGCATCAGCAAAGTTGCAGTTCGTGGATACATAGATGCAACCAAAGCAGTACCCCCCGGCGTGAACTACGGCACGAAGTTGGAGGTAAATATCCGTAAGCCCGTAGCCCGTGTTGAAGATTAACCGCTCACTAAAGGAGAAAACCATGAGCAATCTAGTCCCCGTAAATATCCAAGTCCCCGCGCACTTGGCAAGCCGCATCGGCACACCATCGTTACTCGCTCAGTCAATGGCGGGTGGTCTTGGTAGTGGCGGTGAATCCATCCCCCGCATCAGCATCAAAGGTGCGCGGTTCCGTATCGTCGAGGGTGACACCGAGACTGTATTGGATACCACAACCATTGATGTAGTCATCGTCGGTGCAAACCCCCGTCTGTCAAAGACTTGGTACGCAAAGGCATGGACTCCTGACTCTGAGCCACAAGCACCTGACTGCTTCTCGTTGGATGGTATCGGCCCTGATCCGTCAGCCACACAACCACAAAACGACCTGTGTGCGTCTTGCCCACAGAACGCTTGGGGTAGCAAAGTGACTCCACAAGGTCAGCAGATCAAAGCCTGTGCCGATCAGAAGCGTCTTGCCGTGGTGTCTGCCGATGATCCGACTGGCCCTACATACTTGTTGCAGGTTACACCTGCCGCATTGAAAGGTCTGAACCAGTACCAAAAAGAACTTGCCATGCGTGGCATTGCCCCTGAGATTGTGCGTACCCGTATCTCGTTTGATACTGATGCGTCGTTCCCCAAACTGAAGTTCGGTTTTGGTGGATTCAATGAGGCTGATGTTCAGGCGGCAGTTGATCCGTTGTTTGGTTCAGCACCCGTCAAAGAAATTACTGGTGAGAATCCTCGCGCCGCAGTAGCCGTGCCGCAGATTGCCGCACCACAACAAGTTGCACCGAAACCCGCACTAAAGGCGGTAGAACCCATTCCCGCCCCTGCTCCTGTTGCGGAACAACCTGCCCCTGTAAAGCGTGGTTTTGGTGCATCCAAACCTGCGGCTCCTGTAAAGGCGGCTACCCCTAAACCTGCCCCTGCCCCTGCCCCTGCCGCAACTGCAACAAGCGCGGCGGCTTTGGCAGATAGCATTGCGGCACTTGTCGGCGAGGTAAACTCTGATGATGCCTAAGCAACCACTCGACTTTACAAAGGTCGAAGCGTTGCGAAAGCACATGTTGATGACAACAACTGACATGGCATCACTGTTAGGTACATCCCGCATGACTTACTACGGTTGGGTTCGTGGTAAGCCACTACGGAAAAGCAGTGATGAATATGTTAGGCTGATGCTTAAACGGTTACTCGCAGTAATGACCGACCACCAATGGCCTACGCCTGATGTGATCGCGATGGAGCAACCACAGAGAAGGCAACGACTCGACGAGTTATTAACGCAGTATCAATAAGGGTGAGCGGGGGAGCAATCCCCCGCGAAGAACAGGAGCAATATGAACACGCTTGATTTTCTAAAGCGGGTTCTGCCGTCTGAAGGGATATATGTCGCAGTACTAATTCGTGGGAAAACGACTAGGCAGTTATTCTTTCAAACAGTTGAAGAACTTGCAAACGCAGTACAACAAGGTGATGCGAAAGAGATAGATGCGTACTACGCTATATCGTCTTTCAAAGAAGAAGGCAGTCGCAAATTCGATAACGCCCACTTAACGCAAGTGGTTGCGATGGATATTGACTGCGGCGAAGGAAAGCAGTACGCCGATTGGAAGGAAGGACTCAAAGCCTTTGGTGCATTTGCTACCAAAGTGAATACCCCTGCGCCGATGATTGTGTTGTCAGGCAACGGGCTACATGTTTACTGGTGTTTGTCTGAACCGCTCCGGCCGGAAGAATGGAAACCACTGGCTGATGGTATGAAAGCCTTGGCTCTGAACAACGGGCTTGCCATTGACCCAACGGTGACGGGCGACATATCCCGAATCCTACGCCCTACCGCGACACACAACTACAAGGGCGATACCCCACGACCAGTCAAACTATTACTGGATGCCGCACCTGTTGACCCTGACCATCTAAGGTCGCTTATTCCTGAGCATGTGTCAGTTCTGGCAGTAAACCGACAAGCAACTACCAGTAAGTTGCTACAAGATATGGCGGTAAAGACTGACTTCCCGCTATCAAATGGAGAGGCAATCCTTAATAAGTGCCAACAGATTAAATGGATGTACGACAACAGGGCTGACAAGACCAAGGTCAACGAGCCGATGTGGTATCGGATGATTGGTGTTGCCGCTTACTGTCACAACGCAGAGGAAGTAGCAATCAAGTGGAGCGAAGGGCATCCTGACTTTGACCCACAAGCAACCATCAACAAGATGGAGCATTGGAAAGAGGGCGCAACTGGCCCATCATTGTGCGAGAAGTTTGAGGAAGTACGCCCCGGCGGGTGCAAAGGATGTAAGTTCAAGGACAAGATCGGTAGCCCTGTACGCCTAGGTGTGCAGTTCCAAGAGGTAGAGATTAGCCAAGATGTTCTTGACCCAACCGCCTACGAAATAGAACTACCCAAGCCATACAAACGAACAGACAAAGGGATCAAAGCCACCATAGATGACACCGACATTGATGTATCCCCGTTTGACCTATACCCAGTTGGGTACGGTAAAGATGAATCCCTTGGCTATGAAGTAGTGCGGTATCACTGGAAGCGACCCCATGTCGGATGGCAACCACTGAACCTACGGCAAGCGTTCCTTACCGATGGAAGCCGAGAGTTTGCGGGAGCAATCGCAGACCAAGGCATTGTCCTAACTAGCAAGAAACAGACGGAGTACTTTCAACATATGTTGCGTTCATACATGGATAAACTGCGGCAACAACGCACCATGACCAATCTCTACTCCACGATGGGGTGGAAAAATAACTACACCGAATGGGTCATGGGTGACACAATACTGCGCCGCAACACAGACGGTACGGTGTCAGAGGAACAAATCATTCTGTCATCGTCATCCCAACGATTAGGCAACGACCTGTACGGAGCAGAGGGTACGCTTGAAGAATGGCGTGACTTCACGAAACTGCTTCCGCAGGGCAAGTTCATACCCATACAGTTTGTCTTAGGGGTAAGCCTGTCCTCCCCGTTCTATGACTTCACAGGACTAAAGAACACGGTTATATCCCTGTTCGGTGAGACAGGTAGCGGCAAGACCTTGGCTCAGTTATGGGCGCAGTCTGTATGGGGTGACCCAATCAAGTTGCATTTCGCCGCCAAGTACACACAGAACGCTCTGTTCTCCCGCTTTGGACTGTACTGCCACATGCCATTGACCGTGGATGAAACCACGATGGTGGATGTTAAGGATGTGGGTGACCTGATCTACTGGTTCACACAGGGTCGAGACAAGGCAAGGCTCAACCGCCATGCTGAAGAACGAGAGGCAAGAGAGTGGGCCGCACCCTCCATACTATCTACCAACAAGTCTATGAGTTCCAAACTCTCGGCATCTGGTCTGGAGTCAGCGGCGCAAATGGCTCGACTGCTTGAGTTGGAAACCCACCCCCACCCTTTATTCACTAGCAATAGTTCTGCGGGTCGTGAGATCCATAAGTTTGTGACTAGCCACTACGGTATGGCAGGGCGGGAGTTTATGAGACGGCTACTGGAACTTGGCCCTGATGCAATCAAGGCTATGATCGACGAGTCGTTTACCACCTTTGCCAAGAGATACAACTGTAAGTTTGCAGGTGATGAAAGGTTTTGGGAACAGGCTATCGTCTTGGCTGACCTAGCCCTGCGCCTTGCCCACGAGTGGGGACTGATCCTGTACAAACCCAAAGAGTGTATTGAGTGGGCGTTGATTCAGATTGGCGCAATCCGCAAGGTTGTGGCTGACCAAAAGGTTGATGGCTTCGATATGCTGACTGAGTTCTTAAACGAACATGCAAGCACAGCGTTGACCGTATGGCACACAGGTAGCAACAAACCTACACCTGATATGTCCCGCATCCCAAGGAGTGATCTGCGTATCCGCTTTGATCTATTCCGTAAAGACTCGGCTACCCCCTGCGACCACGGGTCTGTGACCTTTGACCGTACCTTTTATCGCAAGTGGTTGTCCCAACAAGGGTATGACTACAAGGCGTTTATGCACGAGATCAACGAGCAGAGTATCAATGTCACGCCCAAGTCCAACAAGTCTAGCCTTGGTAAGGATAGCCCGATTAAGATTCCACAGTGCTATGTAATCAGCGTCAACCTCAACCACCCTAGGCTCAAGGCGATCTTAGATGACGCTGACGAGGCGGCTGACAGTGCGACCCTTGGTAACTTGGCGTTAGTCGGAGTCGCTCAGTAGGTCAAAGGCGTAGTCCAAGTCATCCCGTGCGGCACGGGATGATGCCCGTAGGGTTCGCTCTTTAGCAGGGAGTCTTGCTTCACGCAGGGCTTTCTGCGAGTTAGCCTCAAAGTTTCTAATCTCCAAAGCCGTACCCCTTGCACCTGCGTTCCAATCCCGTACTGCATCCAAGACTGCTCGTGCGGCGGCAGGGTCTTTAGAAATCTGCGCCTTGATGTATGCCTGACGGAACCCTGCGGTTACATCCTTTTGGTAGTCAGTGATACGGTTGGCGATGCGGATACCTTGGTAGGATTCAGCCGCTGCGGAGGGATAGAACCCAAGCATACGGGTAGCGATTGTCCCTAAGTGCATGTCGGTGCTGACTACATAACCCCGCTTATCGACGATTGCACCTGACTGACTGTAAGCGATGGCATCCCCAAGGGCGCGGAACGCCGTGACAGGAGACTCACGCACCACATCAAGCGCAGAGATTGTCGAGGAGAACGGTGCGCGTATAGCATCTGCAAACATGTTGGCAGTTCCTAGTATTGCTGAAGGCGCTGGGCCAGCAATCTCGCCAAGTTCACGAGCCACATCTGCACCAGCCAACAACACACCAGTACCCGGCAACATGTTGCCAAGTGATACACGACCTGCTACGTCAGCAGGAATCCACTGGTTCACAACACCACCAATTAAGTAGACAGATGAACCGGGAACAATACTGTCGGCGAACTTGGCGATTTCGTAGCGGATACTACCTGCCTTGAACCCTAGTTTTTGAGCAAGGGTATCAATCAAATCCTCAATGTCCTCACCAAACGGCAGACCTTGTAGACCCGATACAAACCACAGGGCGGCAAGCATACCGATTTTACCGTTACGCGACAGGTTAGAAAGCATCTGCACGGATGTGGTTGGGAACACCTTGTACATATACATGAACGACTGGATACCTGATCTCCAAGCCGGTGGCCGGTTCAGTACGGAATACTCACCCAATGTAAGTTGTAGTGTCTTAACCGCAAACTCACGGGCCTGTTCCTGTGCTTGTACATCAGTTAGACCTGCGGCTTTCACACGGTCATATTGCATACGGTAAGCGGCAAGTCCAAGACTGCGGCGGGATGCTTGCTCGGTCAGGTTAAACGGAGCCATCCACCCATCAATAAACTTTTGCTTCAGACCAGAGGTAGCAAGACCACGAGCCATACCGATCATGGCGTTAGACTGTGCAGGGATCATTGCCCCCTCACGAATCTCTGTTGCGATGAACGCGGCCTCATGCGCCTTTAAGCCGTACTGCGTTTGCAGTTGGGGGTCTGCGGCTACCTTGTCATAGAACTCAGCACGGTTGGCATCACGGCTAGTCTCGCTCGCAGGGTTCATCCCTAATATACCAACTTGTTTGAGAGCGATGTGTACTTGAGCCATCGACTGACCAAATCCAAAGCCACCACCAAAGGCAGTACGCTCGTTGTAACTGGATAGGTATGGGATGCCGTTGGTGTATACCGACAAGAAGTTCAGCGCACCCGTGGCGATAGACGCACCCAACTGGATCAGACTGGTTGAGGCACGGATCTGAGAAACCAGTTTACCCGAACCAAAGTCAGACTCATCCACGTTACGGTTGCCATCCAAGAACGCCATCGTCTTAGCGGCTTCGTTGTAGAACTCATTGCCACGGCGCAGACCGCTTGCCGGGTTAGTCGTCTCGAACATGTACTTGTACTGCTGATACTCACGGCGTGCCAGCGTCTTGGCTTCGACTGAGGCTTTCGGGTCAGCATCCACACGGTCGGCAGTTTCACGCAAGGAGTCGAGCAGTGCTTTGTCTCCGTTCCACAGGCGTTGGGTTCTGCCAAGGCTGAGGTTCATCAACTCGCTGACACGAGGGCGCATCATCATCTTAGCCACGGTGGATGCACGGGACTCGATATGCCGGGAGATTGCCATGATGCCGTCACGCTTATCGCCGGGGGTAAAGGCACGCTCCAAGCGGTTACGTGCTGAACTGTTCTGACGGGTAAGGGCAACCGTAATCTGCTCCATCTTCTTGGGGTTCAGAGCGATGTCGAACTGGCGCAAGCCACGGATAAAGTCGTTGTAGTTTAGTTCTGGCGGTGCAGCAATAGCATCGAGGGCGGCTTCGTGGATGGCTTGTAGCCTGACCTTCTTAACCACATAGCCTTGGGTATCCTCGTCATAAACCTCAATCTCGTAGTCCTTGTCCTCGAACAAGTCGTTGACGCTATCTGCCATAGCACGGGCTTCGCTAGGTGTTTCCATCTGCGAGAACACGAACTGCTCACGGTAAGCATCCCGTGGGCGCAAGAGGCGACCAGTCTTGGGATCGGTAACCTGTACCCGAACTTGGTACTGACCTTCACGTAGGATAGGGGTATACCCGGTAGCCAGTGAGCGTTTGGTAAATAGGTCAGCATCCTTGTTAGAGATGTCAGACAGAACGATTTGCTTGACTCGGTTCTGAACCACAAACTTATTCTCAGGTGTAACACTGATCTCTTTCCGCAGCGCCTCGATAGACTTCACTGCATCATCAGCCTCTTTACCTGTGAAGAACTCTTTGAATCCGTCAATGTCCCGCTGCTGTGCCAACATGATGGCTTTGTTCAGTGCAACAAGAAACTCGTTACCCAACGTCATGGACTCCGGGTCAAACTTAGGATAGCCACGCTCATCAAGGGTAATCTTGTCCGTGTAGATGTCACGGTACTTGGTAATCATGCGGTCAAGGAAAGCCTGTGACTCTTTAGACATCTGCTTTCCATCGGTCATCAACTCGCCAAGTTCACGGTAGGCGTTGCCACGCTCGGCAAATGCACCCAAGTATCTGGCTCGTAGCAGTTGCAACTCCACATCATTGACCGACTCACGCAAAGACAGATACCCAGTCCACTCAATACTTTGTGGGGTAATGTCCTTGTAGCCAGCAAAGCGCTCGGTTTTCTCTACCATCTTGCCGCCTTCGGGGACATTCACGACGTACTCAAACCCGTCACGCATCATCTCGAAAGTGATCTGCCCTTGCTTAGCAAGCCTGTCAATCTCAACTTGGTTAGCCAGTAGGTTACCTTGGTCATCAAAGGTATAAAGCGGTGCGCTACCTAGTTCGCTTAGGCGGTTGATACGCGAGACTGCCCAACGCTGCCCGGCGTACAGGGCTTCGTTAATCCGTTTAGTCTGCTCACTGGTAGTACCAGCAAACTCCACAAGGCCAAGGTCAACTGACCGGCCTAGAACTTTACGCAACTTCTCATTGTTCTTAACCTTGATGCTCATGGAGATGTCACGACCTTGGTCAATGATCTTCTCCAACTCGTTCATGCCGGGGTTAAGACGAGCGCGGTAGTTCAGTAGGCTTAGGAAGGTGGCTTTGAACTTGTCGTAGGAAGCCAGACTATCCACACCCTGAGACTTGAGGTATTCCCAAGACTCGTTAAATGTTTTGGGTACGCCACCGATGGTGTCAATCATCAGGCCAGCCATACGGTTATCAGCATAGTAGTTACCTGCCGTAGCAAAGCGACCTGTTCCACTTGTGATCTTGCCGTACTCCACTACATACAGACGCTTGATAACGTCGGACACATTGAAGGCTATGCCGGGGTTACCAGTGCGGTTGTAGGCACGGGCTTGGCTGACGAGGTAGCGTACTGTCTCATCGCCAAAACGGTAGCCGATGCGGTTTATAAATCCTTTGATGGCGTTCCATACTTTAGCCACGATACTGGTATCTAGCGAGGCGGCATAGTCAGCCAAGTATTCCTCAACGGCTTCAGCACGGGACATCTTCTCAGCATCCATCGCCGCATCAACGGCACTTTGCATGTATGGATGTTCTTGGTACAGACGCTCCATCAGGGCGTCAAACTTATTGGCAGGGATGATGCCACGCAGACCGAAGTGGCCCATTGTTTCGTGGGCAAGTACAAACTTTAACTGCTGATCTGTTGCGATGCGATCACTAAAGATGATGACGTTGCCATCACCAAACGAATAGCCCGCAGCCGATACTGTGTCGAAGTCCCCTTGTGGGCGAGCCGCCACAGCACGGGCATACAACTCAGGATTGCGTGCCTTTAGGTCAGCCTGATTGGCATAGGTAAAGACATCGGGCTTACGGGCAAGTCGTGACAAGAAGTTGCTGATTGTCTGTCGTACCTTGAGCAGCGGCAGCGGGGAGGTAATCGAACTTCCATCATCCCGCTTATACCGACCAGAATCAAAGCCACTGGGTTTACGACCAAAGCCGTTCCAGTCATCTAATGTGAAGGGTGCGACGTACTCGCCCGATGGTTCTTTCTTTTTCTTCCCTTTACCCTTGGCTTGGACTTCTTCCTGTTCGGCTGCGATCAGGTCAGGATCAACATCCGTATCCAAATCGCGGTCAGAATCCATTGCTTCCATATCCCGCAAGGTATCTTGGGAGATTTCAGAGGAAACAACACGCAGTTTCTTATTAACTTCAACAGTCTTAGGCGTACCGTCAGCGTTAAAGTAAGACGACAGTGGCTTGTTTGCGTAGGCTACAAAGGCTTGCAACCCATCTTTCCGTACCTGCGCCCACATCTCAGTCAACTTAATGAGCATCTTGGCTTGAGCGTCAGCAGTCTGTCCAAAGCCAGTGCGGGTATTGATGTCCTTGATGTAGTCCAGCAACTTGATCGCAGAGTTATCCTTGATCTTATCCTCGTCCTTCTTAACCGGGGTATTACCAATGGCGTCGTTCTGATACTGAGCCGGGATATTCTTGAGGTTCAGAATCTCTTTGGCTTTCTCAAGCAGGTCAGTGGCAATTACCATCTGGAACAACGGCGTCTCTTTACCAGCCCTGTCGGTAGCCGACATCTCCACTTCAGCACCGCTTTGGGTACGCATGAAGTTGGTCAGCGCCTTCTTAAAGACGGTATCTTTCTCAACGCTATTGAGGAAAGCCTGAGCCTCTACATCCAGTTTGGCCTTACGGTCATTGGAGTCAGGGGTAAACGCATACTCCATCACGCCAAGCAGACTGATTAACTTCATCGAGTCCACCTTGGTTTCTTCTACCGCCCGCATCATATCTTCCATCAACTCACGGGAAGTCTGATCCTTAGGTGGCATACGGCGTGCCGGGGCAGGTGCTGGAGTAGGTGTGGCTTCTGCGGCTTTCTCAGCGGCTATCTTACGAGCCACCTCGGCAATTTTTTCCTCACGCAACACTCTGCTGATTGCCTCGTCGGTATCCTCAGTACGGGTATCCAACAAGTCAGGCATCTTGTCACGAGTTGTATCTAGGCGAGCGGCTACCTTATCCCGCTGCTCAGGCGAAAGCGTGTTGTACTTGGCAAGAACTTGCTCGAAATAGTCCTTGGGTACTTGATTCGCCGGGACTGTTGGAGCGGCTGCCGGAGCAGCCTTACCTTTTTTTAGTGTGGCTTCCTTCTTAGGAGGCGTTACTTTTGCTTCTTGCTTCGCCCCGCGCTTGAGAGGCTTGCCGCCACGGCCTGTTTCAACGCCGCCGCCTTTGACTTCGGCCTTGGGCTGTTGCCTAACTTGCCGCCCTGCTCGTACTCCCGCATTATCTTCCGCACGTTTTGCGACACGACCTTGCTGCTGCTTCCCTTTTTGAGTGGCATCTTCTTTCCCTTTCTTCAGAACTTTGGCTTTAGCAGCCGCCGCAGTTACGGCAGTCACTGGTGCGCCAGTAGGTTTAGCAACCGTAGCACCCGGTTCAATCGTTGGAACTACACGACCACGAGTACCAGCCGCCTTCAATGCGGCGACTGATGGTTGACCACGCTGAGTAAATAGCGGGATCTGAGTCTGTGCGGGTAAACCCGGAATAGTTACTTGATCTAAAGTTAGCGCAGGGGCAACAGGTACGCCAATACCACGACGCAAGCCTTCGCTACGCGACGGGCGAGGTGTGCCAGCCAAGGGCTGACCACGATCAAACATAGAAATTTGACGAGGCGCACGGGGTTGCGCTTGAACCATCGGCATCGGTTGTGCCACAGGAGCAGGTGCAGGGATAGGCGCTTGGGCTGCCAAGTCTAACTGACGCTGCGCTGCGGCAATATTACCGAGACGCTCAAGGTCTGCCTGTCGCTGTGCAGCCGCTTGTTGTTGGGCTTGTGCCAAAGCCTGACGGCTTTGGGCTAGGTTCATCTGCTGTTCCATGATCGGATTGACTGGGGCAGTACGCTCAGTAAACCCAATACCAGACGGTGCAGCAGGTGCAAACTGTAACGCCATTTGTTGAGGCGCAGGTTCAAACGGCAACTCTAATTGTTGCTGTGCAGGAAGCGGTGTAGGCTCAGCCGGTGGCGGAGTTTGACGGCTAATGATTTCTGCCTGAGACATGGGCGCACCGCCCATAGCCACATTGATTAGACCTTGAGAACCAAGAGTTTCGCCCGGAGGAATCGTAGCAGGTTGAGTAGGAATTGGAGCCGTGTCTCCGAAGTCAAGTTCAGTCTGTGCCGAAGTCGGAATTGGTTCAGTGGGTTTTGCTTTAACATCCAACAAATTGGTAGGTTTATCTTTTTCAATCGGAGGATTGCGGCGACGCAATAACCCAGATGCCCCACCAACAGCAAAACCAGTAACCGCACCAGCAGCACCGGCTTCAAGAACTTGGCGTCCAAGATCAGGAGATACTTCACCACCTGCCAAGACAGGGGCAAGACCGCCAGTAACTAACTGTTGCCCAGCCTCAGTCAAACCTTCAGCCAAAGTACCAAGACCGGCTTCACGGGCAGTCAACGCACCGCGTTGCCCAGCGGCTTTTAGTTTAGTAGTACCTTCACCAATACCGGGAAGTTTGTTACCCATGTACCGGGTAAAGAGCAAGAACTCTGGTAAAGACTCAAGGGCAGCATACGGAGCAGCGGCGAGTAAAGCCACATACGGATTAGCCGCACCTGCTTCCTCAGTGGATAAATAAGACTCACCAAAACCAGCAGCATAGTTAGATGCCAAAGATGCACCAGCGGCATAGGTAGCCGCAGCGGCTCGTTTGAGCAAGGCTCTTTCGCCAACTTCTAATCCAGCCCAGCCCACTTGGGCTTTCTTCATAGCAGCAGATTTAATCTGTTGTTTGATGGCTTCTTTTGCACCAACGCTAAGGACTGCACCACCAACCGTACCAGCAGGGCCACCAGTGGCAGTACCAATAGCAGCACCACCTAAAGCCACGGCAACGGATTCTAAAAGACTAGGGCCAGCCTGACCAAGCGAAGCCACTGCCCAGTCCCATGCTTTAGATGCACTATCAATCTCCGAGAACTCACGTTGGAATGGCGCAGTCTTATTGAGGTCTGCAATTTGTTGCAGCACAATATCTTTACCAGCAGTCTCAAGTCCTTGGATACCAGTCAGATCACCGATACCTTGGGTTGCACCGCCAGCAATCATTTGCAAAGCATCGACACCACGCCCAAAGTTCTTCTTAAACAAACGCCAAGAAGATGGATTCTTAATAGACTGAAGGAACTGCCCATAGGCTTGCGGGCTAATAGATACCCAGTCAGCCGTGTCAGTAGGCAATCCAGTACCGGGGCCACCAGCAAGGGACTCAGCCTCTAGGGCTGAGGTAGCATCGTCCGCAGAGAACCGCATGCCATTGACAAACAACTCGTTCTTTGACGGGCTGAAAGCAATTGACGGCGGCTGCTTAATCTCAGGTAGGCGGAACTCGTTGGTCTTAACTAACTGCTCTCCCATCGTAGCCATGTCTGCAATCGACGGCCCAAGATTTCCCAACCCAATACCAGACATAGGGTCATAGGGAGCAAACGGGCGTGGGGCATCAGTTAGCCCCATTGATTCAAACGCAGGACTTGCGAAAGGAGAGTTAGCCATTATTTACCTTTTAGCCATTGCTACCGCTGACGGTAGGTTCAGGATAGGAACTGCCGCGTTACCCGGCACTTGAATACCATCAATAGAGACAGTCTCTTTGTTGTTCGGGTTAAAGATGTACGGCGGTACGCCTTGCTGTTGCATCCAAGGTGGCGGCGTGAGGATGATTGTGCCAGTGGCTGTGTCGGGTTTAGCCGTCCAGCCCTGTTTACTTTGCTCCTGCCGAAGTTCCCAGTTACCTTTCTCACGCTGAACCATGATGTCTTTAACCATCTCAGCACTAATTTTGTCACGACTTGCCATCATCTCAAAGGTAGACTTGGCACGCAGTTCGTTGAACTTAGACTCAGCGGCGACACGAGACTCACGGAACTTAGCATCAAACATCTCACGAGCAGCATCACGGATCTGTGTCTTGGTCATAGGCTGACCAACTTTTTGTCCATTGACCCACATGTTGTAAGTACCATCAGACCGTGGCTGGAACGCTACTGGTTGCCCGGCGTAAAAACTCATGGCTGCTGAAACACCACGGGGATCATTAGCAAACTCAAGTTGATAGACCGTACCCATTGCTTGCAGTAACCGGTTGCTGCCTCGATAAGTGTCATCCAACTGCGTAATCTGATCGCGGATTGCTTCAGCCTCAGCACCCATACCGGCTTGTTGATACATCTGAAATTTACGAATTGCCTCTGCGCGGGTACGTTGGTACTGTTCACCAAGGATTTTTTGATCGCCGGTAACAGCATCAGTATTGGCAAGATAGTATGAAGTCGGGCTTTTGGTTTCTTTGGTCTGCCTAACACCCGGTGTCGATACAGATGCAATCGGGCCGGGAACTACGGGAGCAGCACCGGGAGTAGCCGCAGGTGCAGTCACAACAGTCTGGGCAGGTTGAGTACCAGCAGCCGTAGCAGGAGTTGCCGCAGGGGCAGTAGCCACTTGCGTAGGTGCAGCAGTACCGGGCTGACGAAACTCAGCCAGACGGTTAAGCCAACCGGCAAGGAACTGTTGTTGCGAAGGATTAGCCGCAGCGATCTGACGGTAGCGTTGCTCACGCAACTGCAAGAACACATTCGGGTCACCCTTAGCCTGTTCCAAAGCAGTCTTAGTCCAGTTCACACCTTGGTTAACAGCAGCATCAAAAGCCATCTCACGGATGGCTGGGTCTAACTGGTCAGCCTTAATCGCATCCCAATAGTCACGCTTATAAATTGCAGCGGCTTGGTCAGCGGTAAGACTTGCAATGTCCAGTTTAGGATAGGCAGACTGAGAAATACCGTACTTAGTCAAGCCTCCACGGTCAGCAGGATTGTCAACTAGCCCACCTTCACGACCGATTACATTGCGGATAGCCGTGGTTACATCAGCACCGGGTACTTGCCGTTGTTGCTGGATTTGAGAACTACGGCCCTCACGACCATAATCAATCGTGGGTTGATTGCGGGTAATGACCTGTTGATTTGCATCTAGGTTACGCTGGTAAATATCTCGTTGTTGCTCAAGATTTCTACGAATGTTAGGAGGCAAGTCAGTGCGTTGCAGAGTCTTGTTAAGGTTATCCACCTTCATCTTGTTTAACTGCGCCATCTCCGTGGCACGCTGAAGTACACGCGGATCAGCAGATGGATTAGGAACCATCTGCCCATAAGGAGGTGGTGCAGCACCGGGAATGGGTTTGATGTCAGGTGTAGTCTTTAGACGCTCTTGAGCCGCTGCCCGTGCTTGGTCAGTTGTTAGAACACCCGGCTCAGTAGTTGGTGCTACAACCTGCTCAACATCCATCGGACGTTGTTGCCCAATACCAATCAAGTCGCCGGTTGTAACCGTTTCTGGTGCAGGAGCGTTGGCTTGTTGCTGACGCAGTGCTTCTTGACGGCGTAGCGCTTCGAGCGCCATAACGTCTTTTTCTTCAGTACGTTCAGTCTGTCGCCGTCTTGAGGCTAAGTCCATCCCTGCGTAGAACGCATCGGTTCCAGCCGCTATATTTCCAAAGTTTAGGGCAGCCATGATCTACTCCTTAACCAAGGACAGTGCCGAATAATTTCTGAGTTCTCGCAATGGCATCACGTTTACGTTCTTCGGCTTTATCATACATACCCATTAAGTTTTGTGCGTACGTCTGCGTACTGAGGCTTGACGCACTTGGGTAGAGATTTAGTCCGGCAGACCGCGCACGGTTCTGTGCATCTACCGCAGTAGTAAACCCAGTGTCATAAGCAGTACCAACATCACGACCAGTACCTAGACGAATACGGCGTTGCTCGGCTGCACGTAGTCCAGCCTTGGCTTGCGGAATCTTAGCCAGTTGTTCACGCTCAACCTTAGCACCAGCCTGTTGTACCTGACGCGCACGCTGGAGACCGAAGTACTCAGGGTCAAAGTAGTTAGCGTCTTGTACCAACTGACGAGCAGCCTCAAGTTTTTCTTTGAACAACTCTTGATTAGTAGTGCGAAGGGTTTCGAGTTCTTGGCGCTGCTTATCAAGTTCGGCCTTCTGTTCTGGCGTCATGCCTTCAGGGGCAAGATAAGTACCAGCAATCTGACCAGCCGCACGCAGTAGGAGATCAGCCTGTTTCTTAGGATCGCTAATACTCTTAACAACTTCTTTACCTACGTTAGTTGCTGCCGTAGTTAGTTTTTCACCGATTGCACCCATCGTGGTTTGAGTAGGTGCAGTGTATCCAACAGCAGTTGCGCCGGGAGTTGTACCAAATGCAGCGTCTTGAGCAGCCAACATCTGAGCCTGTTGCGACTGAGTAGTGGGAGGCGGTACATCAAAGCCAGCCTGTTGTTCAGCCAGCATCGCCTGTTGTTGTGTCATTCCGGGTTGAGCGCCGGTCTGAACTTGGCCTTGAGATCCAGACACTTGTGGAGGTGCAGTACCCGTGCTAAGTCCAGCAGTCGGTGCTTGGTATCCATAAGCAGTTTCAGCACCGCCACCGGAAAGCGTAGCACCAAGACCTGCGTCTTGAGCAGCAAGCATCTGGGCCTGTTGGGTCATTCCAAACCCAGCCTCTTGGGCAGCAAGCATTTCAGCCTGAGACATACCGGGTGTAATTCCAAGTCCAGTAGGTGCATTAGATATACCGGGGCCACCGGCAATACCGGGAGTACTAACCGCAGCAGGGGTATTAAGCGCACCCGTGGCGGAGTTAATTCCTTGATAACCAGTGATACCACCACCGATTGCACCGAACAGCGCACCACGACCAGCATCTTGTCCAGTTACTTTTGCAGTCACAGCACCAAGGGCAGCACCTACGATACCGCCAGCGATTGCGCCAGATGCACCAGCCAAAGCCGTACCGGCTAGGGCAGAACTAACTGCGCCTGATAACCCGATAGAGGCTGCAATCTGCGGAGCAAAGTAAGGAACAGCCACGGCTGCGGCCACAGCCACCACGGCTTTGAACACATTACCGCCGCCACCGCCATGCAGTGTCGGTTGTTTGTGCATCAGCGAATACGCGATGGGGTTTAGTTTATGTGGGCCAGCGCCACCAAAGGCGTCAATTGGCATGTACTCAAGTTCAAACCCATACGGGGCGCGGGTGGTGATAGACATTTAAGCCTCCATTAAGTCAAGTCGCATGTGCGTGTACACATGCTTAAATCCATATCGGGAAATCACCCGTTCCATTGCTGGGGATACCCATCCCTCAATAGCGCGGACGCTGTTCATATAAGCCCAACCACACAACTTCTTCCAAAACTTCTCGTAGAAGTAGTCAAGATCAGAACCGGCTAGAGCCAAAATGTTCATAGCCGGTAACCTTGGGTATTGGACGATTTCAAGGACAACCACCAACTTAACGTCAGGTGAGATGCACTTATCATTCTTGACAACAAAAACATAAAACTTGCCTTGTAGAGCAAGTGTGTAAATGTCATCAGCGGTAATCTCTCCGTGCATGGATCGTTTGATGCACTTCTCCACAAGTCCTTTGGCTTTAGGCCAGTACTTATCAAACTGCTCTTTGGTACTAAGTAGTAGAGCGTCATAGTCGTCAAGTGGAATTGGGTCGTATCCTGCGTGGCTCATTAGGCTGCCTTGGGTTTGTTGGTGTATGCCTCCAACAATTTATCAAAGAACTCTGTACCTTTGGCTTTTACCACATGGGCAGGGATTACATACTCACCTGCGGATACACGGATGGGGATGCTGTCGCTTGTACCAGTACCAGCACCTTTTACTTTGCCACCCATTGCAGCGTGATCGCCAGCAGTTACGATACCGCCATCACGCATCTGTGGAAGTTCAGCCGGGTTAACCATCGGAGCAGTACCCATACTGCCACCCATACCCATCTGCCCAATCATCTGTTGTGCAGCGCGGAAAGCAATAATGATTGTGATGACCAGTCCTTGATCGAAGTCAGCAGGAAGATCTTGCTCAGTTGCCAAACCTTGTTGAATTGCAAAGCGGCGTAGATACGGATACATGTCAGGGTTTTGTAGAGCGGTCATAGCCAACTGACCACCTTGATTCATTTCCTCAGGAGTCAACTCACCCGTCTGATAGCCAGCCATGATTGCTTGCTGAATTTGTGCCACGGCTTGTGGTTGAGTACGCATGAACTCTTGGATCTGCATTTCGATCATTTGTGGGGACATATTACCCTGAGCCTGTGCTTGCGGGTTCATACCAGCGGGGCGCACGGGCTGTCCGCCCTGTCCTACCATACCGCCTTGGGCATATGTGGGTTGAAGTCTGAAATCGAGTGCAGGAAATTGTGGGTTCACGGCAGTAGTCCCCATTGGAAAAGGTTGAATAACACGTTCATTAACGGTGACCTGTGGGGTATTTTCACCCATTAGTCCAGTCAAAGACGCAGGTAAGTCAAGTGAATCAGTACTAGAAATTTGTAGATCAGTTGATGGCGTAGCAGGTGCGGGAGCCATTGCAGGAGCAGGAACACTGCTCAGGTTGGCTTGGGCTGGGCCAACAACAGTAGGTTCAGCCGGTTGAGGAATAGCAGCCGGAGCCTTTGGTTGCATGTTTAGAATCGACAGAATTGGATTTGCGCCCTTAGCCATAATTACCCTTTCAATTGAACGATCATGGTATTAACCACTGATCTCAAATAGGCAACATCGTTTGCAAGTTCTTGGACATTAAGAATCAACTTTGCAAAGTCGTCCAAATCTGCTACGTTTTGCCCGCTAATAGTATACCCTTTACCTTCGGCTGTGACACGTTTCATGTTTAATTCTCGTGCCTGATTTACCGTGATGTCAGACCTCACAATCGCCCGACTAGCCTGATCTGCCTCCCCCCGTATGCCACAGAGCAACTCCACGTTTTCTTTCATGGTGTTGGACAACTGGTTTTGCCACTCGTTAAGACCAGTTGGTACGGCAGGGATGGCTGTAAATCGTCCGGGCATTATGCTGTCCTCAATCCGTAGGGGGTTTCACCGATGTGGATGGCACGCACCCGCGCCGAACCTGACACACCCACTTCAAAGGTATCTGAGCGATACCCCGTAGGCAGACGGAATACATCGTCGCTGCTAACTGTGGCTTGGAAAACCAACTGCTTATCAACCCACAACTTAAATGTAATTGGTAGCGTACCTACGGTTGGCCTTAACGACCGTGTAAAGTTATCCCCGTTTATAACGGTGGAGTTCAGTGTGCCGTCGTTGGCAATCCGAATCCCAAGCGAAGTCGTGCGGTCATATGGGCCATTGAGATCCCCAAGGGCTTTAAGACAAATAACCGTTCCTGAGGTATCAGCCGTCGTCCCTACGTTAGTTCCGACATCAGGGAAAGTAAAAGTGGTGGAGTCAACAACGGTTATCTCAACTTGTTGTGCATTGAATGTTGAGGCAGTGCCGCCCGTAAAACCAGAAATGTCAACCAACGCCCCGGTCTCCAGTAAATGTGGCGTTGCAGTAACAATCGTTGCCACGTTGGAAGTACGAGCATAAGAGGCCGTCTGTGTGGGGGTGGAATAGTCTTCCCAAACCTGAGCGTTGTATGCCGGTACACCAGCGTTATAGGCTGCAATCGCTGCCGCCTCAGCATCCGGGGTTGAGTAGTCTGCAATAATCCGCGCTGCACCAAGGTTCAAAAAGTCCTTGGTGATAATAGTTTTAGACTTCCACTCCATCGAAGCAAGCGGTTGAGTCTCCAAGTCCCACTCATAGAGATTCCCTAAGTTATCCCCAATGTAGTAAAACTTATTTGTAAGAGCGTCGTACCATGAGGCTGTAAACTTATAGTTAATCTGGACAAAGTACCCGCCAATTCGGTCATCCCGCTCAAAGATAAACGAGTTCAATGAGTGCGATCCAAAGTACTTACCGTTGTAGAACTTACCCACAATGGTAGAAGGGTCAAGCGATTCATTCCATGTATCCCAGTCGTGAACCAGTTTGGTCATCACATCCATACCGGCAGACGGGTTGTAAAGCGCCATACCGCCGTAGGTTGCATAGGCTACGCCGTAACCCATATTGACAATTGACCGCTTGGATACACAAGGCAGCAGGGTGTCGATCCGCGCAAACGCCATAGTGGCAGGACTGTTACCTGACACCTGATACGGATACTGTTCGGTCAATACAAGGATGTACCCGGCAATAGCCGCAATCCCAACGATCTCGTCTTGGAAAGTCAGCGCATATTTTTCCGGCCACGCATGCGGAAGCCCCGGCTCAGAGAGATACAACTTGTTACCAATGAATCCCACCAAGATGTTATTTTGCACCGCAGTAAGACCTTGTAAGTTCTCTGGCGGAGGGTCGTAATCGTCAGTACTAAGTACATCAAAAAGCAAGGTGGAATCAAAATCATCAGTAAAATCATATGAACTATCGCCCCAGTAACGAGCGGTAGAAGTCGGTGTTTCAGCAGCATCATGGTAGAGCGTACCAGTTGTATCGGCAGTCTCCGCCACATTGGAAGCCGTCTGAGCGTACTCAAAGGTGTAGTCGTCAATGACATCAGTAACTATGCCGCCTGTAATGTTGAACGATGAATCAGTACAACCACTAAGTTTGAAACGATCATCCACCACTAAGTTGTGGTGTCCTTGCATGGTTACCCGTGAAACATTAGATGATCGGCTTACCTTTGCCGTGCTGGTCGGGAACCACAATGTCTTGAGTAGGAAGTACTCTGTGCCAGAAGTCGAAGGTAAAGTTCTGTACAACCGGATGCCACGGACAAAATAGTTAGCCGAAGGAGTAGCCGTAGGTAGCCCAGTAACGGTAACAGTCTGGCCTTCCTTAATGTAAAGCGCAGTCGAGGGTTCAGAGGCAATAGACTCCTCATCCCACGGGGTATACCAAGTATAGACATAAGTCCGGGTCTGGGTATTACCAGCCAGTGAGACACGACCAGCCGAGTCAGAGGTGGTAGCGACCGACGCACCGGGGTTGTAATAGGTAAAAGTTGTGCTATTGACTACCGTTACTTCGACGTTGGTTGCATTAAAAGTCTTGGCAGTAGTTGTCGAGAAATCGCTAATCGTAACGACGTTACCAGTACGCAAACCATGAGCAGCAGAGGTAATGATAGTGGCAGTGTTACCAGCATCACGAGCGTAGGAGGTTGTGGTCTTTTGAGAAAAAGAAGCCGCACTTGTAGTCAGCACCGTTGTTGGTAGTGGCAGCCCCAAATAGTAAGAGTTGTTTGGGTATGGTTCGCCGGTGGCGGTAGCCAGTTCATAGTTAGATACCTTAGGCACACCGTCACCAGTGTAGTAAAACCGCTGCTCCTCATCGGTAGAGTCAGAAGCCACGGCAATATCCACATCATTGAGCCAAGTCAAAAACTTTAACGCACCTGTACCGGGAGTCCGCAACGCATGCAGTGTTTTAATTTCCCCAGTGCGTCCAACGCTACCAGCGCCGTACGGCAAGCGATAAGGAATTAGATCACCTGAATACAACTTGGAGTTAAATGCCAACTGAGCAGCCGAATCCGGCAGCAACTCCGAAGCAATTTTCGGCGCTTCTCCAAGAAACTTAATAATCTTTACTGCGGCCATATTAGGCAACCAATCCCGGTAGGTAAACCGTCTTGCCGTCTTTCTTGACAGCCGTTAGGTTTTGTTTCTTTAGATTTGCAGGGTCATACGACACATGCACCCAACCCGAATCAGGGATACCCGGAGTATAGAACTCAAGAATCAGTTGCGTATACTGCAAGTTATCCATGATCCAAATGGCTAAGTCCGCGTTCGGGATGCCGGGGATTTCGATGTCCGCCGCTTGACCTTTGCAGTGGTCTGAGGTTTTCGAGCCACCGACTTTGGCGTTGACTTCGGGGTGGCGGAAACCGGAGTTGACCTTGACCCCCGTTTTGAAATGGTCTCTAACAGGCTGAAGAACCTGTTCACATAGTCTTTTAAGATTTTCAATTTCAGTCTCCCCCGGCGTATTGTCCATGTCGTGACGCAACGCTGTTTCAGATTTAACCAGTTCGGCTAAGGAAAAATTACTTGTCAGTTGCATCTTTTTTCTCCTTAGACTTCATATCCATGATCTTCTCAAGGGTACGACCGCCGAAATAAAACGACATGATTAGCATGCCCCACTGCCCAAGCAGTTCGACATAGTTTTGATTTACCTCAATATCCCATGCCGACATCAAGCCAAAGACAGTGTATGTCACAAGAATAAATACCAGTGTCATGGGGCGAATGTTTTTAGACAACCACGAGTCCGACTTCATGTCAGCCTCAGCCCGTTTGGTCAGGTTATCTTGTTCATTCATGTCCGCTTGCAGTTGGGCAAGTTCGCCCTTCTGCTGCATTTCAAGAAGTGTGGCTTGGGCTTTAGCCCTTGCCTCTGGATCAGGCAATACTTTATCTAAAACCTTTTCACCAATCGATAGTAGTGCGGCTATTGGAAACATTATTTTTTCTCCTTTGCTAGTATGGCCGAAGCAATCTGTAACATAGCCTTAGTCTGTTCTAAGTTAGCAGGAGGTGTAGCCCAACCAACTGTAATCTGCCCAATAAACCGATCATGCTCAGGAGGAATACTTATCCGACAGCCAAAAGTCATGCCCTTCTCTATATACCAAAGCCCAATCTCAGACTGAGCAACCTTGTACTCGCCACATGGGATTTCATTCGCCATCATGGTTACTACATCTTTATTGTTGTTAGCGTTACCGCTAAACAACCCAACATCTAATCCTTCAACTGTCTTGTCCCGCCCTTCTTTTGTATAGGCACGGAACAACACCCGACTATTAGTAATAGGGTTTACCTTAAATATGGCGACTACTTGAGCGCCTGTATGCTTGAACAAATGAGTAGCCGCATCGTCTACTCGGCCTTCAGCAATCTGCGGAAGTTTCTGATGTTCTTTATAAGTGCCTACAATTAGTTCCCGATTGTCGTAGACGAAGTAACCAGCGAACGCTAACACAGCCATAATAATCAGGGCGAATAACTTGAACGGCGAGTCAACGTACGCTAACACTTTAGATAGTGTGTCGTTTGCGTTAAGTTTTTCTTCTGCCATTACCACACCCCTGTTACCTTAAAAACCCCATAAACAATTCCGCTAAGAAGAAATATAAGGATCCACATCAGTCGTTCCTCGGCTCGCATCCGCTGAAACTCGTGGTCAAGCGTTTGCTTTTCCTTACGCATTTGTGCAACTAATGCCTTTACTTCTCCTACTGCGGCTTTACCAAACTCTGCACCAATATCCTTGTACATCTGTTCTTCAGCCTCTCTAATCTTTCGCACCTCACGGTATTCTGTGGATGCGTCAACAAAGACTAAATCACCACGACGCTGAAGTTGTAACTGTTTCTTTTTCCATGCAATCCTTGCTCGTGCTTCCTCATCGAGGAAGGAGTTGACCTCGGCCCCAGTCTGTTTGATTTCCCGTCCAACTTTGATCGCTTCCTTGATACCACCAAGGGCTAAGCGTGCAACTTCGGCCGGATTTCCCGGATCTGGTAACTGACTCAAGATTCATCTCCCGTCCCTGATAAGTGCGTTACTACTTGCCTTTTTTCATGCACTTGCCCATTGCCTTACACTTTGCAGCGTTAGGACAGCCGGGACAAGGTTTGAAAGTCATACCACCCTTGGCGTAACCCATCGGTTTAGCAGCAACTTTCTTTGCAGCAGGTTTCTTTTTGCCCATCATGGTCAGACTCCTTTAATTAAGATAGTCACGATAACGCCCGCCATGCCGACTATCAAAGCACCTGCGGTTTTAATCATTAAAGACTCCAGCCGATCAACACGCTGGATAAAGGTGTTATACCGCTCTGCACAAACGGCTTCATGCGAGGTCAGTTGCACCTCTAACTCATGCGTTGTTGCCACTGTCAGCCTCCATTACTGCTTGGGTTTGGTCAATCACCGGAGGTAAGTCCGGCTCCACAATTTCAGGTTCAATAACTAAGATGCCGTCAGGCGGCACTTCCTCACAACGGGCAAGCGCACCGTTGGGGAATAACACTAAGGGGCGGCGTATCACGGCAGCCCTCTCACAAATGTCTGTGCTGCTTCGGGTGACATAGTGTTGCCATCAGCGTCTTGCAGTTCGGCTTTGCCAGCAAGGATCTGCTCTTTGAAGTTTGCGTAGTCGGTGTTGGCGGGGTCGAATGGAATAAAGGCGCTGTCCGTCGTGCGAATAATAAGACTTGGTGTTTTGCCCTCAATAGGCATAGGTAGTTTGTACATTTATAACTCCGCACTCATTTTGACAAAACCAGTAGAATTAAAATTAAATTGAGTTCTTCCACTGCTAGTTGTACCGCCACTAGCACCTACATTAGCGCCATAAATTGAAGTTGTAACAACTACTGACGAAGCATTTGTTAAATCGTTATAATTTACAGTTGCTGTTGGTGCTGTTCTCATTGTTACTGGGTGCATAAAAGAATAAAATACTCCAGCGCCGGCACTATTAGCATACAAACCATCTATCGTGCATCCTGTTATAGCACCACCAACGCCAGAAACTTCCCAGTAATACCTCTGACACAACGCCAACTCAGTTCCATACGGTCTGCGCTCAAACGGTGTAGCAACAGAGCCTACTTCGAGTTGAACGCCTGTGATGTCAATGTAATCGTTTGCTCCGGCAGTTCCAGAACCAGACCAATTTAACCGAACACATAATTCTTTAATTCCTGCACCAAGAGTAAATGTAAATGTAAAGCGTTGTCTAGTTGTTGTAGGCACAAACAAACCAGCAGAAGCCCCATTTAACGCAACGGCTAATCCAGTCCATGCAGCAGTGTTTAATGAAGTTGCTCCTTGGTCTGCGGCGGTTCCAGAATAAACATACATTTGTACATTAGTGCCAGAAAAGTTTGAGCCAGCAGTTGCATAAAACGACAAAGTTACCGATTGTCCTGCCATATCAAACATATTGTTATATTCAATAATCTGCCCCCAATAGATAGCAGATGTTGAAGTTTGACCGGCAATCCTTTGAATTCTTGTGGCAAAAGGAAAATCTGTATTGGATGTAGATACCTGATCTACTTGCCATAAACTTCCCGTTCCACTATACCCCCACCAACGATCAACTCCGTAAGTTCCGGCAGCGACGGTGCCAACAGTCACCGCAGCACCAGCATTACGCTGGTCAATCCTCATGTCACCATTGATGATGCGGTTGCGGAAGTTCATCCCGCCATTTACTTGCATAACAGCCGTGCCGTCAGAGTGAAGAGTTACTCCATCGCTCGACGCGCTATTGTGCCGAAGTGCGTTAACCTTAAGCGTACTCATTACGCACCACCTTTCGGATACTTATCTTTAATTGCCTGAATTTTGTCTGTCATCTCAGCAGGAAACACACCCGCATGGAACAGCGCATCTAGTTGGTCACCGATGGGTGGGTACTCAGCAGCGCGTTTGCGGGCATAGGCTTTGGCATCATAAGCCGCCTGAAGGCGTGCAACTTCAGCAGCAACGGCAGCCTCATCTACGGTAACCGGATTGCCTTGTGCATCTAAAATACCAAGTGAATCATCAACAGCACAAACCTGTGGATAGAGATTTATTACAGCATCGCCGTAGAATTGATTTTTCATCCTGCAACCTCCATTACTATGATGGACGACATATAAGTACCATCATAGGTAGCATTGTCATACCTAGCGTTTCTATTTAAGTAGTAAGTTATAGTTCCACTGAAAGCCCGGCTAAGTTGTAGTTTATAAGTAGTCGATGACGTTGTTGCCGGACTATCTAAAAACATAATTGGAACAGTTGTTGCATTATTGTTGGCGCCAGCACCGGTATATTGTCCTGAAGTATTCCGATTTCTATTACCGTTAGCATCCCCAACTCCAACCAGAGTGGAGTCTCGAACCAAAACAAGACCGGGAATATCACTAGAAGTGAGAGAGAAAAGTACCTGTCCCATTACAAGAATTTTATTACTTGCAGAAGAAGGTGTTATAGAAACAGACATCCCCGGAATATCAGCATTTGCTGTACTTAATGAAATTGTTGCTGTATCCGTTTTTACCGTTTGAACTACTTGCAGTACATTTCCCGCACGGTTAGTACGATCCAGCGTACCCGTAGCATCTGGTAAAGTTATTGTCCGGTTAGTGTTGCTGTTCGGACTGGTGAGGATAAATTCGCCAGTACCGCTGGCGTTACCTTGGACTTTTACAATACTCATGGTTTGGGGTACTCCTGTTTGACAGCGGTGATCGCAGCCTTCCAGCCATCAATACCTTGGTGATATAACAAATCTAACTGGTCAGCAATTGATGGATATTTTGCGGCTCGTTTAGTTTTGTATTCGTTTGCCTTGTTATATGCCTCAATCTCAACCCATTTAGAATCTAATTCTTTTTTGGTTGGTTTTGGTGTACTTGATAACCAAGTCAATCCATCATAAGAATCGCCATCTAAAGACCATTTATCATCTGGATAATATTTTACTAAAACGGAAACATAATCAGTCATCATATTACCCCGCTATTTCCATTAAAGTGATTGTTGAAACCGGTATGGTGTCGTAGTTATTTGCTGCTGATTGAAACTGATATGACCTGTTTAAGTACACTGTTGCATCACTAGAATAGCCGCCAAGTTGAACTTGGTAGGTTATTGCTGACGTTGTATTTGGCGAATCTTGATGGATTCCGCCAGTGTCGCTTGTGATGTAAACACCATAAGTTGGATCATAAGCATTGCCGCGACCTGTGGTTACTGGCCTTCCGCCTTCGGTTGTTCCTAAGATTGGAAATGTTGTAGTACCTCCAATGGTTCGCTTTAGGCGATATGAAAAGTTATAACCATAAAGATTATTACCATAAAGCGTGGTCATAACTATTATTTTGCTAGACGTAGATGAAGGAGTAATAGACGCGGACATCCCAGTAACATCAATAAAGTAACCACCATTATCAAGAACAGAAGTTCCAGCAAATGTGCTTGTTTTAGCAGTATGGACTACTTGCAACACTGCACCTGCACCAAAATTAGAGCGGGCTGCACCAGCAGCCAGATCATCTGCCGTAATTGAGCCGTCAGGTAGACCGCCAGCACTAAGTCCTGTGATTGACCCGCTACCGTTAATTGAAATTGGCATGTTATCTCCTTAGACCACAGTCCAGACAGCGCCACTTGGAACTGTGACTGTTACCCCAGATCCGATAGAGACGGGGCCAGCCGACATTGCGTTCTTGTTTGCTGTCAGTGTGTAGTTCGTCGTAACCGACTGGTCGTTTTCAAAAAACACTTTATCTGTACCGCCACCAGTTGCACCGCCGCCTGACCCAGAGATCAGTTCGTTAAACAACGCAGCAGTCGGGCGCAACTCAAACCGGTCATTAGTACTAAACGCACGGGCTGTCGTGCCATCTTGTCCACGCACAACCGTTAAAGTGTCTGTGGCAAGTGCTGTGGCTTTTACAATCTCCAGATTGTTAGTTGTGTCAATCAGCGTGGCGAAGAAATAGTCGCCAGCAGTCAGTGCCGGGAACCGCGCACCCTCACCCGCGTTCAGTACGATAGTCGTATCCGAACTGGTGATACCAGCGTTTAGTGTGCCGTAGGCGTTATTGGCGACTTTAATTCCCATGACTTACTCCTTGGGGTACTTGGCTTTGACAGCCTGTACTTGTGCAAGCATTGCAGCAGCCGCCTCACCGCCTTTCCACAGAGCATCAAGTTGGTCACCAATAGATGGATACTCTTCTGCTCTTTGGTATCTGTACAGCGTTGCTTCATAAGAGGCTGTAAGTTCAACTAACTTTGCTTGCACTCCCGCTAGTTCTTCAGCAGACAACGGTGTGGTTTCTTGCCACTCATTAGTATGGAAAACTTCTCCATCAGCATTAGTTGCTAGGTAGAATGGCGTTCCTTGCTCCGCAAAATAAAATCCTGCCGCAGTCATTAAATCTGGGCGTTTAGGTAATTTGCTATCGCTCATGGTGCAATCTCCATAACAACCATTGTTCCGTAGGTTTGGTAACTTGAACTAATACGAGAGTCTCTATTGGATGCACCGCTAGTGCCGCCAGCAAAGTTAATCCAGTTAATGGGGGTAACAGGGCCGCCGCTAACATAGCCCCAGTTAAACAAATGAGAAATGGTTATGTTCCCAGTAGTAGACCCAATTTCAGCCGCAGTTGCGTAAGTGTTAAAACCAACCAAAGTGGCATCAGTATTTGGGCGGGCCGATTTTAGACCTTTAGATGATTTATATCCGTTAATGTTTAGCGCAGTGCCGACCCAAACACCATTAGGCAATTCAGCAGTTGGCAAGTCGCTGACTACCCATAAATCAGATGTTGCGCTTAATCTGTTGTATGTAACCGACCAAAAATTAGTCTCAGAACTTGTTCCGGAGATTTGCGTAATTGATGTGTATTCATATCTCGAAATTTGTAACACTTTTTGCACCACAGTCTGCCAACTCTGGTCACCCCGCAAGAAAGTAGACGAACTAGCCGTACCACTTGATGCGAGTCGAGCCGTATCAAATACACCTGATGCAATATCAGCCGCAGCCAAAGTGACCGCTCCCGTTTTACCTGCAACACTTTGCACTGGAGCCGAATCAACAATACCTTGAGCCGTAATCCGCAACTCAATGCGGTCGCCTGTGCTAAACGCACGGGCAGTTGTACTTTCCTGCCCACGAGTTACAGTCAGAACGTCAGTGCTACGCGCCGTACATTTGACAATCTCCAAGTTGTTGGAGGTGTCGATCAGCGTAGCAAAGAAGTAGTCACCTGCGGACAGAGATGGGAAACGCGCACCCTGCCCGGTAGTCAGCGTAATGCTCGTAGCCGAACTGTTAATTCCAGAGGCTAGTGTTGCAAACGCGCTATTTGCGAATTTGATTCCCATCTCGTACTCCGATTAGTTAACGGTTACAGTCCAAGTGATACCAAGTGTATCGGCTGCGCCCTTGTTAATCACTGAGAACACAGTGCGGCAAAGCATTGTGCCGCCAGACGAAGCATTGAAAATACCTGCCTCAGTGATTGCACCAGTACCAGTACCGGCAGGGAACGTAGCCACATACGCCACGCTGTTGGTAGTAACGGTAGTCGAAGTCAGAGCCACACGACCAGCCTGAGTCTCAAGAGCGGTATCGCCAACTGCCGCAGCAGTTGTACCTGTACCAACCGCCATGTGCGACATGACATTGGACGAAGTGCCTTCCATGCGGGAGGCAATAAAACTTTTACCGGCGGTTACTACGAGGTTCGGGATGACCGTCTCGTGAGTAACATTACCTTCCGGGTTGGTCACGGTGATCCGCAGTTCACCTTTCATCTTAACGGTATCGTTAAACATCTTTCTCTCCTTATAGGATCGGGGTTTGGTTGAAGTAGTAACCACCAACCGTGCGATCATCCGCATCAGTATAGTGGAAGTTTACAACTAATCCAGCGCCGCTGGTATCAGCGTAAGTGATAAATTCACCGCCAATTAAGGGGGCAGTGAGTAGTAAACCGGGGCCATTGATAAGGCCAGTGTAGTTCTCGTGCGTATGACTGTCACTCGCACTTTGCATGTAGTTGGTGTTGAGTAGTACATTACCTAACACCTCTGTATAGTCAGGTACGTTTGTTGTGTAGCGATGGAACACAAAACCATTGCCATCAGCCATCGACACATAGTCTGGATAAAGCGGGGTAGTCTGCCCAAGAATCAGCGTAGTTGAGATTGACTCAGCCATCGTGACTGAATCAGTCAGTACCTTGGAGATCGCAAACAGGTTCAGAACATCCGTTGCTGTCGCTGTATCGGTTAGCCCTTTCGTTACCGCAAATGTATTGATGGCATCGGTTGGGGTAGAAACAGAATCGGTCAGAACCTTAGCAGGACTAAATGCCATAGCCTCAGAAGCCGTAGCCGAGTCGGTTAGTACCTTATCTGTCGATACAACAATTGCATCAGCCCCAGTCACAGAGTCAGTTAGGTCTGGTTTAGTAACACTTTTAGCAGCCGCATCCGCAACAGACACCGAGTCACTACGGGTAGTATCTAGGCTGAACGCCTGTGCATCTGCCATCGTGACAGGATCAGGATCAGCATCTGCGTCCGTAACGTCGTAGTCGAACTCGTATCCGGGGGTCTTAGCCACGAACTCAGTCATCGTGACTGAATCAGTCAGGACTTTATCGACCGAGATAGTATTGATTGCGTCGGCAATCGTAGCCGAGTCACTAGGGTTTTTACCTATATTGAATGGCCCAAACGCATCAGAGGCTGTAACTGCCTCAGTCTTAGCCAGTTCAGGGGAACGGAATGAGTCGTCTGTGGCCGTTACGGCATCAGCGACCGCAGGTTTGTCAACTGATTTGGCGGAGAGTTCTGCAACCGTCACACTATCAGCAACAACTTTGGCTGTGCTGAACTGATTGATCGTATCGGTCGCGGCCGTCGTATCTGTCAGGTTCTTACCAACATCTTTGGTGTTGATTGTTTCGGATGCAGTAACTGCATCTAACGAGGCTTGCCCAATATCTTTGGTATCTGTATCAGATGCAGTAAGCGTTTCTGTTAGGGTTTTCCCTATGCCTTTTACATCTGCATCGGCTATGTTGATTGGGTCTGGGTCAACGTCTGGGTCAGATGGATCAAAGTCTACCGTACCACTAAATATCTTGACGCTGTTCTCAACAAGAGCCACCGAGTCAACAGCAGTAGCCGTAATATCAAACGCTACATTATTAACATCGGTAGCAGTAACTACATCAATGAGGACTTTGTTAATGTCAAAGACTCGAAGATCAGACATCGTTACAGTCTGTTCCTCCAAGTACTCCATTGGGACAACAAATGCCGAAACAGCAATAACTTGGTTTGGCTGACCTAGGGCTGTAATCGAGTGCGTGCTTACGCCAGCAGATACCGTAGCCGCCGCTGGGGTGGCTAGTAGTACCGACGATAGAGCGTAGGCGACCCGAATGTTTGCCATTAGAAGTTTGCCCTCACCGTAAAGCGAAGAAGATCAAACACCGTCTGCAACTGACCGTTATAGTCAACCACGATCTCACCTTCATACATACCGGGATCTACGTTTAGCACGTTACCCTGAAAGTCAAACTGCACCTGCCCAGTAGTACCGCCGCTTAACTTCGTACAATTTATTGTAGATAGAAGCGTGGTTGTACCAGCAGCACGGAACTTGACAGAAACAGTCGTTGTCCCCAACGACAGATCAATCGGCGTGCCAGTAATGTCATCCGTCAAAGTGAGGACGATAACTGGCTTTTCATCGCCTTTTACTAATCGGATGACATCAACGGCCATAATTTCCTCACGCTAATGGGTTCATTCGTACAGACATCGAAGCGCGGGCTGCACCGATATTTGCCCTTGCTCTGCGTTCTGTGGTCTTGTAAAGGTACTGCTTGGCATGATACGAAGCCAACTCACGGTCTGACCAATTCTTATCGGGCAGCACCAGCAAATGTTGCAGCGCACCGTGCATGATGACGTTTTCAAGATCATCAAACACATCCTCGTCCATTCCCGTAGAAGTCCGAAGCGGTTTCAAAGCCACGATCATCTTCAGATCGTAGTTCACCGTTGCGTCGGGTAATGGGGCAAGAACGAAGTTATCTGGGTCTAACTGGCAGATCAAGCGGGGGGTAGCCCGTTTAGTCGGATCGTTATTAGGCCAGTCAGGGTAGGCAGCATACAACTGCTCAAGGGTTACCGGATCTACCCGCTCGTTGTTGACAGTCGATGTCAGGAACGCATGAACCTCAGTCTGCAATGGGTTGGTATAGGGGTACTCGTACACGCCCGGTGTCAATCGAATCAGAGGCTGCTCATAGCGCCACGCAAGCGTACGCTCGCACGCCTCAATCGCAGCATCACGAACATATTGCTGGATGATTGGCTGAGGGCAGCCCGGCACACTGGGGGCTATCCGATTAACTAGAGAGAGGAATGTACGCGTAGCCATTAGATAACCTGATCGTCAGTAAGTCCGGCTTCCTCGGTGTCAGTAATGACACGACCCTGAGCGCTAACACCCAAGGCTTGAGTAAAGGACTGTTGGAACAATTGCGCCCGGTTGGAGTTGACATGCTCGTTATCCACCGACTCAGCGATAAACACCGTCGCGTCAATTACAACGGGGAAGTAGGCATCAGATAGCAACTCAACTGTCTCTGAACCTGTGTAAACTTTAGGCGTCTGAGCGTATTCTCCAACCAGTATCTGCGCTGCCGGGGCTTTTGGATAGATAAAGAACCGGTTGGCATTGCGGGTGTGGCGCATCCAGTTAACAGTTGGGGCAGCCGCGTCATTCATCCACGTAGGGTAAGTTTGATCTAACGCCTCGCGGTTTGTCTCCGTTACCCCGCTGCCATTCTTGACTTGGAAGATCTCCATAATCCGAATAGAGTCAGACGGGGCTGACTGAAGAACTTGCCCTGCCGTAGTAGGGATGTCCCCAATGTAAGCAAAGAGGTCGGGACGCAAGACAGCAATCCGCTTCAATGCCTGATTGGCAAAGCCCAACAGCACCGCATCGCTGTAACGCTGCGGCGAGTTGATGTCTTGGAGGATCCTACGAACCTCAGTGATTACATCGTTGAGTATCATTCGGGTAATCCCTTAGATGCTTCTGCGTTAAGTTCTTCATTCTCGGCGACAGGAGCCACGGGGATCTCATCAACCGGGGTCTCTAACGCCAAGCCAGACTTACGTCCTTTCTGTTTCTTGGGTACGAACTTCTCAGGAAAGGCTTCTTCCTCCGTTAGTTCCTCACACAAAGGATTCTCTGCAAGAATGGGGTTCCAGTCATAGATGAAACCGTCTTTAGTGTTTCGTAGGTAACGTGCCATTTTAATTCTCCTATCTATATCTAGCCGTCTTAGCCGCTATTTTAGCGGGCTGCTTCACAAACTGTTGACCTTTTGCCTTGCCTTCGCGTTTTGCTTTGGTAGTCGCCGCATACTCTGCGGGGGTCAACGATTTAATTGCCGCCTCTGGCAAGTACCGCTCGCCAGTCTTACTCGACGGTTTACCACTTTTTGTACGCCACTTCTGTGCCGTCCAATCTTTAAGGGACTTTTGCGGGGCTTTCAATCTTTGTACCCCCCACCAGCCGCTTTGTATTTCTTAGCCACCAACTGCGCTTTACGGGCTGACCACTGACCAGCAGCCGTACCTTGCACCGCAGCAGCCTTAACCTGCGACACAATCCGCTTACGCAACTCCGGCTTAGTATAGTTGCCAGCAGCGTTCACTTTGGATTTTGTCTTGGCTACCATTTGACTTTATCCGCCCAGTACGCCGCAGACATCTTGCCCTTGGCTATGTTCTTTGCATGGCGGGCTTTGAAACTTTTTTGCCGCGCCTTTTCACTTGGCGTGCTTGGGCTAGACCCAGCGCCGCTTACACCCTGCTGACCAAAGCGAATAATCTTCTCTTTGCCACCAGCACAGGCTTTTACCACGTGTGACTTGGTAGCATGCCCCGGTGTCTTTTTCGGGGAGTTACATGCCATCTCAGATTTTTTAATGACCTTAGCCATTTTAGTCTCTCATAAGAACTGTAATGGATGTTGCCCCACCAATATCACAATAAATCCCTGTACCAAAAATCATCCCACCCTCAGGGATAGGAAAATCTACAATACCTTGCTTGGTAGTATCTAACTCTAGTTTTACAGAGCCAGTAGCGGAAAGTGCATCGTATATCTTAATGTGGTCTATGCTTTGCCCACCAGCAGATGTATATAACACGCCGAGCAACCTAATAGGCCCAGTATGAAGTATTGCATCAGTATTACTATGTACTGAAGTTGTATCGCGTGCCATATTGTTCTCCTAAAAGAAGGGGGCCGAAGCCCCCATCCTATTGCCGTTAGTTAGCGTTAACGTCTGTAAAAGTTGCAAAGAGACGTACGACAGCGGCGGCTGGTACAGCAGTACCAATCGTGATGTCGATAGTATCAGCAGCAGAGTACAGTTTGCCACCACTCAAGGTAGGAGCAAAAGCACCAGACGACAGAACTGGAACGCCACCTGAGAAGCCAGTAGCGTTGGCAGAAGTAGCAGCCAAGTAACCAGCGGCGGCAGAGCCGTCACCGATTGCAATGGTGCTAGTTACACCAGCAGCAGTCGTAACTTCCATACCTACGTTAGATACGATAGTGCCAGCAGGTACAGGAATTACTTCCAGAACGTCAGACGCAGCAAGAGCAGTTGCGCTTGCAGCCGCACGAGCAGCAATGATCTTGGGAAAATCAAGAACCATTTCTACACGGACAGACTTGTTAAGGTCATTTGCCGGATATGCGGCCGTACCTTTGTTAAAGCCGAGTGAGTCGGTATATGTTGCCATTTCAAATTCTCCTAAAAGTTAAGTCAGGGGGCCGAAGCCCCCCGTCGATTACAGGGTGATAATGCCTTGAGCCAATGCCTCAGGCTTGACAACCTTGTAGCCATACACTTGCAGACCACGGATGATGTTTCCGAAGGTGGTCTCAGAGCGGATGGTTTCCATGTTGGTCATCTGTGAAGCAAAGGTGAAGCCCATCTTGTGACCAGCAACAAGGCTAAACTTGCCGCTAGATACAGAAAGATTGTGGCTCATGTAAACCGTAAAACGGTCGATCATGCCAAGGCGACCATTACGGAGAATGGACACGCTGTCACCAGTCAAAGAAGCATCCTTCAGGTCAGACTTCTTAATCATACCGGCCATCTTGGCAGGAATAACTACGAAGCGTCCGCTCTCAGGACAGTTGGCTTCATCAAGAACAGTACCGATGTCAACAAGGTACTCCAGCACATTGGTCTTGGTGATAGCGATAGGCGAACCAGTCGTACCCAAGTCGATGTTGTTGGAGATACGACCAGCGGTCGCACCTTTGTTGTCGGCGGAAATGTCCGGCAGGATGTCGGTCAGAACACGCTGGTCAATCTTGATCTTCATACGCTCAGAAGCGTCTTTTGACCAAGTATCCATCAGGTTGATGTCCGACTGAACCTTATCCACATCGTCCTCAACGCAAGCGAAGTACTCGCCTTTGTCGATAACGAGTTGCAGTTTGGGTTTGTCAGGATTCTCAACTGACAGGGTTTGACCTTTTACATAGGTCTTGATGGTGATCTCAGGGGTAGTACGGATGTTAACCGTGTCACCCATGTTGCGAATTTCACCTTCGTAATCGGTGTTAGAAATAGCAGCCAACACAGTTGCGTCGTAGAAATTCTCGATCAGTTTGCCCGACCAAATTTCGGGAATGAAGTTACCCGAATAGTTCGGGCGGCCTGTGGAAACGGGAAATCCCATGATAAAACTCCTCTAATCAAGCGTTAACAGTTATGCGACCATCTCGCTGTGCAGCGAAAATGTCGCGTTCAATGCGGTCACGCTCTGCTTCACGGCCTCGATATTTACCAGATCTAACATCATTAAAGAATCCTTTAATGTCATCAGGGCTGTATGTCTTGGCATTGTTGTTCGCAGGTACTCCGGTGTTCTTTGAACGACCCGGTGCAACCTGACGCTCCAACTCTGAAGCAGTCGCTGTCCGACGAGTGTTTTGAGCAACATTGGCTTTGCCAGTCAACTCATTCCAAGTTTGGAAGAAACTAGCAACCCGGCGTACATCGAGGCTACGCTGGGCATCCTCAAGGTAAGTCTGGCGGCTAATCCCAGTTAGCGGGTCAACCTCCAACAACCATGATTGAAAATCGTGGTCATCGTTGATCTCGCGCCAAGTGGGCGCTGCACTCGACAAGTCAGACCAGAACTGCTGCTCTGCTGTCATCGCCTGACGCTGAGCCACCGCCTGTACCTGAGGTACGACGTTGGTCTGCAACTGACGAAGGACTTGCTCTAACTGGGCAATCTTCTGAGCAACCGGATAAAGTTCCTCGCGGGTTACGCGACGCATTACATCCAGTGACTCACCATACTCCTGCACATCAGTCTCAGTCACCAGAGGTGCAACCTGAGTTTGTTGTGTGGATTGGCTAGACTGCTGAGAAAGAGAAGCAAGCAGTTGTTCCATCTGCTGTACGCGGCCATTAAGTTCACGATTCTGCGAGTGCAGACGCGGAACTTCAGCGTTGTACATACCTTGCAAAGTACGCCACTTCTGAGCATAAGTCTCAGAATTGGGGTCATCTTCTTGGCCTGTACCACTGGGGGTTTGCTCATTCCCCTGCGGTTGAGCAGCGTTATTCGGTACAGAGTTCTCGTCGGCTGAAGCGGGTTGTGCAGTGTTCTCGGCTGACGAAGTGTTGCCATCGGCAGGAGGGGTCGCCTCGTTGCCCTTGTTTTCATCGTCATTGAGTTGCTTGTACAACTCCTGTACGGCCTCGGTCTGTTTACGAATTTGCTCTGGTAGTGCCATGATAAAACGCTCCTATCGGTGTGCGTGGATTAGACGGCGAGTCATATCAGTTAGGACTTTGCCGCTAGTTCAGGGGCTTCTTTGGCAAACTTGTATAGTTCACCCAATACCTGACACCGCCCTTGTAAGAGTGCCGGGTTGTTGATAGCGCTAGGCAGTTGCTCTAACTCGTGGTAACGCCATGTTTTGAGCCAGTCCAGAATCTCTGGATACTGACGCATGGCAATGCCAAGAGCCTTTACAACTTTAGGATCGGGCTTAATCATGCAGCCCTCCCCCCAGCACCGGACACTAGATTACCTTCTTGCCCGCCTTTGGGAGAACCGTCTGGTTGAGTCGGTGTAGGCGCAGGTTGTTGCTGCGACTGTGCCGCTCTCATTGCCAAGGCGTTTTTCTCTTTGGACGGAACAAGTTCATCCAGTGGCATTTGCAAACCTTTAGCCACCTCGCGAAGAATCGCGGCGCGGCCATCCTTGCCAAGGATCTCAATATCGACCGGATTGGCAGTTGCATTAAGGAACTCGATACGGCGTACGTTGACGGTCTCTTTAACTGCAAGGTTGACTGCACCCTTAGCAATAACCTCAGCGTCGCCTTTAATGGACTCATCCTCGTCATAGCGCATGTTGTAGACGAACTGGCGTTGGACAATAGGTTTAATCACATCACTGTCGATGTGCATGACAACTTGTCGGATCCCCTTGCCAGCCGCTCCCATGAGCATTGACAAACCAGACGATGTACGTCCAGCACCCTGAACATTCAGGTCACCATACAGGTATGCAGGTACACCTGAGTGGTCATCAGCCAAACGTGAGAACTTCTCGTACACACCCATGAGGGTCTGTGCGTTATCTTCAGGCTGTGTAAACCGTACGGCTGGTGCGCTCGACCCTACTGGATCGTTCATCACCTGCCAAATCTTCCACGGGTACATCTGAGTGATGTCCTCGTTGGGAGGAATACGCTCTAAGTTTACTTCGACTTGCGGGCCAGAAGCGATGCCCATATTGTTGACAAGCGCTCGCGCAGCCGCGTTACAGACGTTTTGAAGATCTTCAATGATTTCAGGGATTCCTTTACCCCAGAAAGCACCCGGACACTTAATGAATGAAGTTTTTGCATAAGGCTTTTCTCCTAACGGATCATAGTTAAGTACAGCCTTGATGACGTAATTGCCAACCATCCAGACGTTTGCATCGTATTCTTGGGCCGGGTCAGGGACTTCATCCTCTGACATACCCCAATCGAGTAGCATCTGTCCGCTAACTTTGCCCCAGAACTCTAGTGCATCGAACACTTCTGTCGGGCGCATGTATGAGTAGAACTTCCGCTCCTCCTCATTTTTAATCAGTTCAACATCCTCACTGATCCATGACTGGCCGTTACCAATTTCAAGGACTTTACGGATAGCATCCTCGTCATACCCCGGCACACCGATCAGGTCAGATAGATCCATTCGGGTCAGTGGGTGATGCTCAAAGATGTAACCTTCGTTAATGTTTGTAATCCCCGGCTCAGGGTAAATACGGAACGGATCGACACGCTCGTACTCTGGCGCAATGCGCTCAGAGGACTTAACCACGGTGCGACCGGACTCGTCCTGCTCCCAGCCAAGGTATCGCTGACGACGGACAATCGGCCCCTTTACAAAGGCGCATGGGAAAGTCACAAGGTCAGTGATGAAATCGTTAAACGCATTAGCCCAACCACCTTGTGCGAACTGATCGCTGATCCGCAACTTCATGCGGTCTACACGGTTCTGGGCTTCTTGCAAAATTTTGAAGCGGTAATCTTGGGAAATAACTTCCTTGAGTTCCGCCATAATCTCTTGGGATGGAGCCACGCCACTTTTCTGAATCATCTCCAACACTTTGTTGGCGAAGATGTCCTGAATCTCTTTGGTCGCCTTAGGGCTAAGATCAGGGATGGGGGTAGCACTCAGATCCCACGGGGGTGTACCGGTGTCAAGCAAGATGTCTCTGAGCCAAGACTCCGCTGCGCGGCACTTGACTTCAGTAATCATCATAAAGATTTCAGAGCCGCCTTGGGCGCGGATCTTCTGTAACTTGTCTGCCTCGTACTCACCGTTGCGTTGCCGCATGGCGGTCAGCATCTTGTTCTCGATGGGCTTCTTGGCTTGCTGGGCTACATCCCAACAGGCACGCAGATAGTCTGCCATGCCGAGAATGAAGGGTTGTGACTGACGCTCTGCAAGAGCGCGATCAGCCAACTCTTTCTCCTGACGATCTAACTCGTCATTAGATACTACGCGTAGTAGGGTCAGACCAGCGGCCATTACTCTTTGTCCTTAGACATCTTAATCATTTTATCTTTTAACGAACCCTTATCTTCTGGGTCTACCTTGTAAGGCCCACGGATCATACTGTCCTTGAGTCTTTGATCTGGACTACGCTTATCGTCTGGGTCTATTTTGTAGGGTAGAGTTTGCATCCCCTCTGGCATCTTAATACCGCCGGGAGAGCCATCTTTGTATCCCTTGACAAGACCGCCGTCTTTGTATCCTTTGACGGCTACACTGCCCATCTTGGGATTAGTCGAGGAAAACTTAAGACACTTCACGATGATTCCGTCTCTGGGCGTTTGTTGCCCTTCTTCTCATGGACTTCCATGATGTCCTTAATGGTCATCACGGGGGGCTTCCACTCGAAAGTAGGCATCGGGCGAGGCTTTCCAGCCATGCCGCTAGTATCCATCTTGGGATTATCTGACAGGATTGTGAACTGTTTGCCGGACTTCATAGCGCTCCTCCGTTTAGCACACTACTACATATTGTAGTGTGGTTATAGCAGCAAGTATACACGCTGTCAAAGAAAAAAGAACCCCCGGATTTCTCAACGGGGGCTAAGGCATGGAAGGAGACATGCCAAGGAGGTGAAACTTGATGGTACTGCATGAGACAGCCTATGTCCAGCCCACAGCCGAAAGCGTCTTAATTTCCCGACGCTGGGCCAAATAATGCCCCTCGCCAACACTAGCGATATGGAGCATGAGATATTGTAACGCCTCGGCTACGTGAGAATGTTTATTCTTCTCAATATCGCCGTCGCCTTTGGGTTTGTACCTATACCCACCCATCATCGCCGCCTTGAGTTGGGTGCAACTGGGGTCTACTAGGAACGCCGGGTCGCCATCCACCTGACGCATCAGGTAGTCATCGACCGAGTTGATCCGGGCTGAGATGCTGTTGGTCTTGGCTGGCATGACCTTAAAGCCCTCGGCTTTGATAATGTCCACCGCACTGCGCTCGTCAGTCTGCGCCCGCTGGATACCCGCCGGGTCAGTAACGATCAGCACCGGCGCACCGCCAAACCGCTCGTAAAGTAAGGGTTTAAGCATGGTGCGGACAAACCGCTGTACACCCATGTCAAACGAGACACACTCCGCCAGCACTAGGGCGCGACCACGGGGGTCTTGCTGTCCGATGACAGCCGCTGGGGTAAGCCCCAAGTCCATCCCCACAACAATGGGTCGAACCCCATTGTTGATATAGCGTAGTCTCTCGCGAGCCATATGGTAGTCAGGCCGGAAATACTTGTACACCGGCATACCAGCCGAGGACAGTCCGTACTCTCCGTCGATGTAAACCCTGACGTATTCCTCACTACGGCCTTGCGTGTCATAGTAACCGTCGGGTAAGTTGTCGATGTTCTCGGCGTACGCCGAGCGCCCACTGGGCTGCTTGAATACCGCCCAACCATTATTGTTCGGAGATACGCCATCTTTGGGATCGAGTCCTTCCATCTGGTAATACCACCAAGTGTCCATTGTGGGTGGGTTAGTATCCCCCCACATCCCGTGCCACGTAGGCCCGCCGTCCTTAGCCGACGGAAAACGCCCAATACGCTTAGACATCGCGTCCACAATATCGGGGTGGATGTCTCGACACTCGTTAAACCACGCGAATGTCAACTCCAATGAGTTCAGGTTAGCCACATCGTCGGCATCATCCAACGCCCGGAACATAATCTCGCACTCAACATCACCCACTTTGAAGAAATAGGTCTTGGTTGTACGCATGTACTCCCCGCAGACCCCCGGCGGGAACCAATCCAAGAAGGTTTTGATGGTCGTATCCTGCAACTGCCGCGCCGTTTCGCGCACAATAGCCGCCCGCGTCTTGCGGATGCCCTGTGAATTGGGGGTTTGTAGTGAAGCACGCCGCACAATCTCGAACGAACAGGTCACCGACTTGCCAGAACCCACCGGCCCCATCAAAACGCGCATCTTCGCGTCAGACTCCATGAACTTAGCCCCGGTTGGCGGGGGTGTGTAGTTAATATCGAGCGCCATTAGTGGGTTTCCCCTACCAACATGACCACAAACTCCCGGCCACGCCTCTTATGCTTGCTGATTTTGGTCTTAAACGAGGCTCCCGCCTCCTTTAACGCCAGTGTAAAGTTGTTGTACTCACTCGAAGTGGTGAAAATTGCTGCCTTAAACCCGTCGTAGGTGGAATTAAGCCTGTTCGCTATGCTCGATGGTAGTGACATCCGTCGCCTCTTGTTCAATTACCTGCGCTTCGTGGGTTTGTCCACCCAAATTGATCGTGATTTTTACCCCGCCACCAGCGCCGTCGGCCTGAACATCGCCCTTTGGCTCCAGTCCAGCCCACTTCACGGTGGATTTTATGAGGTCAGCCTTGACCGCAGGGCTAACTGCGGGGTCATGTATCAACAAATAGGAAGTTGTCAGTAGTTCTTCAGCCTGTGCGCGGGCTTTCAACTTGAACGTCAGCCCCTTTTCGCGGACTTCGTTCTGATAATGCTCGACCTTTTTGAGAAAGATCGGGTCTTTGTTAAAGCCAAGCAGATCCACCGCGCCAATGTTGTGGCGCGTAATCACTTCTTGCAGGGATTCACCACTGCCTTCCAGCATCAGCGCCACATCGAAGGCCAGTCTGTCTGACCACTTCGTGTGGTAAAGGGGTAGGTTGTCCATGCTCGGAGTATAGAACAACTTACTGTGGTGTCAATAGAGGGGGCGGTGTGTTCAACAACCGAATCTCACGCTGCTAGATTCTGTGTTCCGCCCCCATACTGAGATTAGCAGAATTAGCAAAAGTTCGTAACTTTACACTTGGGTTTTTTGGGTCTTGGTTTAAGGGGTTGCCTACAATAAGGGGGGCGGTCGAAATCGCCAGTCCATGTCCCCCCCCCCTCTCGCTCACTCACCCGCGCACCGCGCCCACCCGCAAACCCTTATTCTGCCTTGATACTTGACAATTCCGTCAAGTTTGGTAGTCTGAAATTGTCGATGCAGAACAACGCAAAGACACCGTTCTTTAACAATCTAATCTCTTGAAAGGAGAACTCAAATGGTTAAATCCATCGAGCGTCCGACCCACGTACGGGTCATTATCGCCCCCAAAGCGGGATACCTCAGACTTGAGGGATGTGCTCCTGACGCTAGTGGCACGGTGTTCACAGTCGATCAAGGCAAGGAAATCTGGGATTTCATGGTCAAGAAAGGCAAAGAACTCAAGCGGGAGGTCAAGTTCTGGACTCAGACTGTTGGTGCAAAAACACCAGTGGTCATGTTCAACAAACATGACAAATCCCCGTTTATCGCAATGGTGGACGGTAACAAACCAAGCAAGACTACGAAAGTAGTCCTGTAAGGTAGCAGTAA
>JACCDW011166488.1_pt1 | contig 55544 bp, 35 predicted proteins | sample 7449781 | NCBI WGS metagenome assembly JACCDW01 (sample SAMN15323449, study PRJNA562643) | freshwater metagenome | isolation source: river surface water | place: USA:Blue River Watershed | collected 2017-08-18
GTCTTCCACTTCCAAGCTCTCTGAAATCCCTCTTCCTTTCTTAGAAGAAACCATTTGCTGATAGAAAGAAGATACCGACTGAGGAACTGATTTCTTAAATGATAGAAAGTCCTCGTTATCTAAATATCCCCTTATTTCGCTTCCGCTATTTTTTCTTGGGGTTTCTACCAATTCTATAGATTCGGGAAAGTCTGATCCTAATTTCTTTAGGAAGTCAAATTGTTTATTGTAGTCATCCGATCTATCCTCACCGCTTCCAATAGAAACTGGGAGATATCCAAGTTCCTTAGCACGGCTACAGATTGGACCTAAAAGACCTCTATTGACAATAAAATATCCTTGTATTTTTTGCGGAGCTTCGTTTATTAAGCTTTCCATATATTTAGAAACTAGGGTTGAATCGAATGGGGAATTTCCAGATTTATTATGTCCTGGATGAACCACTGCCACTATAGATGGAAGTCCGTTCTTATCCATCAGAACATCCACCATTTTCATGTGTCCGTTGTGGAAAGGTTGGAATCTTCCAACTATAAGATTTACTTTCTGTAAATCTCCTTTTTTAACTTTCTGATCGCTCTTAACTGATTCATCATCTATCGGCTTGGTCTCAACCTTAGGCTTATCTACAGAATCAATAGTTTCTAAAGCAGTGATAAAGTCATTGTAAGAATAGAAGTGATCATCAAAATTTTCATCAGCTTCATCGCCTTCCAAAGTTAAGTGATCCAGATTTCCAGATGATAGGTTATTCTTTTTGAAGTCTAAGAATGAAGGTATATCCGATTCATTAGTCTTAGGTAATTTCTTTTTTCTAACAACACCATCTATATCAGAAACCAGCATATTGAATTGGTCAATTATACCAGGGGTTATAATTCCACCGGCTCTTTTCTTAATCTTTCTAAATGAATTCAAAATAAGCTTAAATAATGATTCATAAGAATCATCCTCTTCGATCCATTTCATAACTCTAGGATCGCGGATCATATCCCGATTTAACCTGAATTCATCTTTCTTTAAATAGTCTGGCTCTTGGAAATCCGATCCTTTATATTTGTATCCATATTCTTCTAAGAATTTAGAAAAAACGTCGGATATGAAGGAGATGTATCTTTCATCCTCCGAATCTCCATTAACTCTAAAGCTTTCTATTCCTTTGTCAAGAATGAAATTCATTACATCCAGAATTGTAATTCCCAGGAAATCACTAGGTTTTTGTTCCGATTTTTTACTAGATTTAGATTTGGCCATCTCTGTAAATACGGGATCCACCATTTTAGAAAGTAGAACCTCACCTCCACTATCATTATCTGCATCGGAGCTAAATCTAAATACTATTCCCTCTATTGGCTTATCTAGATCGTCATTTAGTGCGCTGCTCTCAATCTCTGGATTAAGAACACTAAGTATAAACCTAACAAAACTCTTGGTTTTATACTCATTAACAAGCTCATCAAATGGTGTTCTAAGAAAATCTAAAATCTCGTCTTTCTGTTCCTTAGATAGAATACCTTGAAAAATTATAGGAGGTCTTTCAACCCCTATCAAATCAGCCCACATATCAAGATTTTCTTTATCGGTAATCTGCTCAGAATCCGAATCACCCTTAGGCTTAACATATGAGAGTATCAAATTATTCTTCGGAACTCTATCGTAAGCAATCTCTACTGGGTTGGAATTTGAAAAGTATTCCAAGCCAAACCTCCACCCTCTAGGAATCTCCTTAATGATATGTGCAGGTAAAGATTCTATATACAATATAGGTTTTTCGTAGTACTTCATTAAAGTCCTATCCACCATCGTAATAGGATTTCTTTGATCCCTTTTATAAAAAATAAATTTGCCAGTCTCCACGTCTCTCTCGAACACAAATGCTGACCCGTCCATTTTTTCATTAACGGTCACATAAGAATTAAAAAGCTTTTCTACGAAATCCTTTCCCTTCTTATTATAAATGTCGTATAGATGACTTATTCCTGACATATCTTCTTCTTTTAGTAATGTATATTATATCTATTAAATTCTATTTATTTCGGACGGAACCTCTAAACCAGTTCTTTCTAGGTATTCTCTAAATTTGTCCTTAATCTCTTCCAGGTTATCATATAATTCAAAAGAAGGATCACTAACTATAGAAAACACTTGCTCAAATGTTTTTACCTCCTCCGGAGTATATCCTGGTCCTAGAGTAAAATCTATAAATTCCTGAGGATCTCTAGTAACAAATCTCTCGCTTCCCTCTATTTTTTTAGGGTTCTTTAATCTGGACTTAATTTTTCCTGCATATGATTTTGTGTGCCAGAATAAACCGTCGCTGAGCGTCAGAACTGGTGAATCATAATCCAGTATATGTCCATCTGGATCCACTTTAATTATTCTTCTTCTTGATGCTAATATTGCTGCTAATAACCAGTTTCTATGAGCGGATTTATATTTGCTCTCAGCTATTTTGTAATTAGGAGAATAATAAATAAATTTGGCCCAATCCATGCTGGACACTGGAATTAAATCCAGCTGAACTATTCCCTTACTAAAATCACCCTGAATTGGCCAGCCTAAACTAACTATGCTTAATCCCTTCATATGATTTATCTCCGGATCGAATCCTAATTTTTCAGGAAGATCATGGGAAACCAATTTATAAATCTCAGACGAGCATTCCTTAGCGGTAATTCCATGTTCTCTAGAAAACCAGCTGCTGTCGTATCCTATATCAAGATCCCCAGATGTGTCCTCTGGATTTTTCTTTTTTCCAATACTACCAATTACAAGGTATTGAGATCCCTCCTTGGTTGGATTTATACCTAGTATTGGAAATAAAATAGATTTTATACTATCCAGGGTTTTAGGAAACTCATCCTCCCTAATGCTCCTAGATGATTTTATAGCTGCTCCGCCTTCAAACACTCTGGAGAATCCTGAGAAATCCATCAGTTTATTTGGCATATCTGGATGTTCTTTTGTAATATCTTTCCATCACACCATCAATATAATCGGTGTAGATTTCTTCGTCCTTGTTTTTAGGTTTTAGAGGGTCGTAATCTGGACCAAAGAATTTTTTACCCTTGATAACACCGGACTTATAGAATTTTTCAGCGTCAGCTTCAGTTGTATCGGATTTAATGTTGTCTCTTTCCCATTTGTCTATAATCTCGTCTTTTTTATTACCGAGATCCTCTTTAGAGTATTTTGATACTGTATCCTTATTATCTCCTTTTGTAAAGAAGTCCGATATAGCAGCACCTGCTCCTATGATTAATCTAAAAGCTCCTGGTATTAAAGCCGTGGCCTTATTCGCAGCTACAAATTTATCGGTATTTGGATCCGTATATCTAGAATAAAATCTGGAATCATCAATCTCAGTCTTAATCCTGTCATTTACCCCTCTCAACCATTTGCTAAATTTATTTTTACCCTCATAATGGGAAGAGTCCTCATTTAAGCTTTCGGATATAAAAGAATCGAATTTTTTAATTTTCATCAGGAAAAACTTTTTATGTATATATCCCCGTTTAAATTAGAGTTTTATATTATAGATCTTATATTCAAATAGCTCTCTTTTATAGATCTCGATTCTCTCCCTGCTGTGCTTTAGTAGATAGTTCTGGTATTTTCCAGTAGAAAAATCATCGACGAAATCGATAACATTTACCTTTTCCTTCCCCTCCATTTTTCTCATACCTCTTCCTAGACTCTGTTTGATCAGGATTTCGCTCTTATATGACTCTACTAGGAAAATATTATGAATATTATTTATTGATATCCCGGTAGAAAATGTACCATATGTTGCTACTAAAACCTTGTTCTCCCCCGCGGACATTCTTGACTTGTATTCTTCTCTTAAATTCTCGCTGGTGTCCCCATCAACATAAAAAACCTCCTTATCTCCGTTTTTTTCTCTCAGATGATTCCATATCTGTTTTCCGTACTCGTCCTTAACAGATTGGAAAAGAACTAATGAATTCTTAGATCCCTTACTTATAAAATCGACAATATAATTTAGTCTCTTCTTGCTCTCAACAACAAGTTTTCTCTCTATATTGTATATTTCATTTCCCTCAATATTATTCGAATTTGTTTTAAGCTCAGCTAGTTTATCCTTATATTCTGGTTCCAACCAGTCCATAATAATAACTCTGATAGAAACTGGGGTAGCATAATTATTATCAAAAAGAAAGCTAGGAGGAATTTCCACGACCAGAGGTCCTAAAAATTGCTGTATAGTGAGATAATCAGCCGTTCCTTTTTTTGTTAGGGTTCCAGTTAAACCGAATCTCCATTTGGATCCCATACAATGTGCTACAATTTTCTTTATAGACATACTGTTAGTGTGATGTGCCTCGTCAACAAAAACTGCATCTATTCCATCATAAAAATCGGATTCTTGCTTAACCAGTGATTGGAATGTTCCTATTATTAGATCACATCCCTCCCTTATTTTACTTCCACCTCCTATCTGTTGAATTCTTACTCCAAGTCTATCTAATCCATAATCTACGAAATCGTCGCTACCTTGGAAAACTAGATTTGTATTGGGAACGATCATTAGAAATTTCCGGATCATTCCCTTAGATTTTAAGTATGCAAAAATCATAAATGAGATTAGTGTCTTTCCTGAGGATGTCGCCACCTCGGAAACTGAATATCTATATCTAATAATCTTCCAGGCTGTCTCTATCTGATAGTCCCTTGGTTTTTTATTAATATCTCCTCCTATCCCATCCTTGAAGAATTCATCGACCCATTGGGTAAAATCATCCAGAGAAATCTCATTAAGTATAAGATCTTCTAGTCCCTTAATTGATATTTCTATCTGGTATTTTTCACCTATTTCCAGTACCTCTCTCCATAATCCTATCGGGACTTTCCACATGCCTCCTTTTTTCTCTATGAAACATATACTTCCATCCCATATCTTCTTCTTAACAAGTGGATGAAAATAGAAGTTATGGATTTTTTGTGTTAATGAAATGTCTATCTGCTTTTTCTCTACCTCGTCAAGAGCCTCTACTAATATCATCCATTGCTGATCCTCTGAAACTTGAAATCTTAACATAAATATATTTTATTTTACAGTAGATCCTCGCAAATACTCTTCCAGAGATATTCTGGATTTAATACCATAAAGCATGTGATCTAGTGTTTGTACTGTCTGGTCAATGAACTTTCGATGTCCCTCAACTAGCTCAATCTTCTCTGTTATCTCGCTAATATCTCCCTCGATCAGAACAGTTTTTTCATTCGCTCCATACCTAATGTCGCTTTTCTCTGAGTATTCCTTTAATTTTCTAGATTTTTCCGTTCTGTATTTGGAATTCAATTTAGAAACTATTGAGGCTAGCTTGTAACTGTACTCTAAAAGTACTTGTCTTTGACTGAATAGATCAACCTGAGCTTTAGCAAGAGTCCTAATGTCCTTCATCTCCAATGCTAGGACCTGTACTTTCTCCCTCCATTCGGATCTTTCAATCTCGAATAACTTATTAAAATCTGTTTTATCTGAACTTGACATTAGAATAGTTTTTTGTTTTTATTTTTTCTTTTTGAAATGTCCACCACCTTGAAAGATTGTGCAGAAGGTTTTCTAGCCTTTTCCTTAGGTGGATCTATCAATGGTTCCCCAAATTCAACATCCACTTTTAGAATATCCGATTCTATTATCTTAAGTGGGTATTTAAGTTTGGGTTTCAGCTCTGCATTTATACTGGATTCCCATTCCTCCACCCTTTTATTTATTTCATCCTCACTCATTGATAAAATATCTTAAGTCTAATATATCATCGGTAAAATAACCTTCCAATCTCTTTATCTTTTTTCCGGTAGATCTGAGATGAACGACCAAGTCATTCAGATCCCATTTTCTATTTTTTGTTATGTTATTTTCCTCTAAGAATTTTCCCCAGTTAAAAACAGAAATACCCTTACTTAGTAAATCCATGCTTTTTTCTATACCAGCTCTGTCCCAATCGTACCAATATCTAACTCCCTCAACCTCAAATGGAAACTTATTTTCTATGGAGCATAGTCCTACCGAATTATTCCAAAACCAGGAATCCATTGGTCCTTCAAAAACAGTAATGGGGGAGCTAAAGTCTAAGGTCCCTATATTAAAAACATGGGAGATTGGATCAACCTCTCTAGCTCGGTTTAAAGTTTCCTCGTCGGTAACTCTGAGAAGTTTTTCATATATCCCGCTCAGCTTATATGTTAAATACTTTGAACTCCCTTTAATTGATTGCATATTTCTTACCTGAAGACCAATTATCTTATCATCCGGGGTAAGATTGAATAAAAATATCCTTTCTTTCTTAGGATCCCAGGCAAACCTGTTATCCATTTTCTGGTGTCTCCTTTGAATGTATCTTTGTATGGTAGAACCAAAAACATTACGGAGACCCAGTTTTTCCATAAAATCCGATCTACTGATCAGGATTTCGTTTATGTCATTTTCGAAAAATAAAGATATGTCAATATTACCATATACACTTCTTCTCTTTCCCCTATTCTCATCTAGTATTGATCGGATCTCACTTTTTTCGTTGCTGGATAATTTTGAATATACCGAGAAATCCTTAAAGAAACTTATGGAATCTTTATAGATACCGCATCCACCATTATAGCACTTATAAGCTAATGTATCTAGGTAAAAATTACCTCTTTTCTTTCTGGAGTCGTTAGAATCCCCACAATACGGACAGGATACATTAAGTCTGTTTCCAGCTTTGTAAACTATCTGCTTTCCAGGATTACCTGGAAATTGCCTAGTAAGAACTTCCCTTACTAAAGATTCTACCTTTGATATCTCCATGATATAAAAATGGGGGCAGTCCAGAGACTTGCCCCCAATTTAAAGTTTTAATTAAAGGTCTGCGTAAAGATCATCTAATGATGTAGACGAAGATGATGTAGAAGGAGCTTCATAAGAAGGCTCTTTCTGTGCTTGTCCGCCCACTTTAGTGTTTGAAACCTCTTCTAACATTTGAGAAGATGAACTAGGAGTAGATACTGGTGGTTGCTGAACCGGATTTGGTTTAGACGGTGCTGATGCAACGCCACCAACGATCTCATTTACAATTCTTTGCTCCGGAACTGTATTTCTGATCACTGCCATTACCTTGTCAGTTATCTCGTCATCCCAATCTTTATAATCGAATGATGATAGATTTCTAGGACCTGTCTTTAAATATTCCAAGATTTTATTCATATCCTCTTGGTTTTTCTTCATTGGTGATCCCTCGATTTTGATCGGTGTTCTTTCACCTACGAATGAACATAGATCGTAGTTATTCCACTCACCAACTTTTCTTACGCTGATAGCAAATTCTCTTCCTTCGAAAAGATCGTAAGGATTACAAGCCTCACCATACTCCGGCTGAAGCTGTGCCTCGATCATTTCATTTATTTTCTTTCCAAACTTAAAGATCATAATTTTTCCCTCTAGATCTGGATTGTTCTTATCTTGTACGATCTGAACTAGTGAATAGAAATCTTCCTTTCTAGAAAAACTCTTTGCCAATTCTTGATCAGCTGCTGAATGTGAATTTTTCAATTTCCAGAAAAGATCCTTAAGGATAGATTTTTTACCAACTGTTGAAGGACAATCTACTGCAAAACCGTTTCCGCTTACTGGATCATTCAAATACACATAGTATTTGTGGATTTTAGATTTTGCTGGGTTTTCTGAATTGGGAATAAATCTGATTAATGATTTATAAACACCATCCTTTCCATCTTCTGGATAAGGCTTGTAAAATTCAAGATCTTTTGATCCTCCTGATTGGTTGGTCTTTGTTACAAATGACTCTGCGTCCAAATTAAAAATGTCTAAATTGCTCATGATTTTTTAAATTAATTTTAGTTTTTATTTAAATTTTTATTTTTGTTCCAATTCTTAGGACGATTGGATAGCCCACAATAAGAGGGATTGGATCTATGGTCCATCCCTAAGGTTTATAATGTTGCGTGATTTTTTATTTATAACGATTCCGAAAATATCAGATCGTAGGAGAAGCTTTTTCAGTTTCCAATTTTCTCTTAATTTCATAAATTCCCTCTAATTCCTTTTTTAAATACAAATTAATCCAAGTTGCATCAACAATATCATCAATGGGTTTATTCACCTGTTTGGCTTTAGTTACCCATTCTTCCTTGTTGGTTGCTAACATTCTAGTAAATACCTCTAAATTTGTTTCGTCCTCTTTAAAATTACATAGAGCTTCATAAAGCTCATCTTTTTTAGCATTACCCTTTAATGCAAACTTTTTTATACTGGTTGGAGAGAAAACGTAAAATGAATCCACACCAACCTCTCTGATTATTCTTTCTCTTAGCAAAGATGTTGCCATCGAAATATCTATTAGCGCGTTCCCATTCGAAGAGAAGCTTAAACCCTCCATAGCCACAACAAAATCTGAATTACCCATTATTCCCTTAATGGTATCCCAAAGTCCATCTACGATGCTTAAAAAGTACCCTATTTTCATTCTTTCCCTTCCGCTATAGTCTTCAGGTAAATCTTGTTTCTCTATAAAGTCTAGTGTAAAATTTGGATCACAGTCTAACCAGTAATATGGCTTCTTTGTGTTCTTAATTAGGGATTCTTTGGATCGCTCAGATCTAGTCACAGATCCCCATGTGTATACACCATCTTTAAGACAACAAAAAGCTGGTGAGTTGATCGAAAAATCTATTCCGACTAAATTCATTAAAATTATAGACTAGGTGGAACTATTTTTTGACCAGTGCTTCCAGTATAACCATATACTTGGGAAAGCTTATCGTAGCACTTCTTCATCTGCTCGTCAGTTAAACAGTTAACTAGATCATTTAAAACTCTTTGGTCATTCCCTGATGCTGCTACCAATAGATTTTTCATACGATCCTTTTCTGTGAAAAGTGGCTGACCGTATTTCATCTCGTTTAGTTCCTGTAATTCTGAATACTTTTTCATTTCTTTCCTTATTTGATCTATATATCTTACTTAGCTTCTAATTTTACATCTAAGTAGTTGAACTTAAATCCCATGGTAAAATTAGCATCCTGGGCTGCATTAGCTGTATAAGCAAATTGGAGTTCCGAAAATGATGATATTATAGCTTGTTGGAAAGTAGCGGATACAACTATATTTCCCTCGCTATCCATAATTCTTAAAGGTAAATTCTGGATAAAAACTTGCTCTTGTGCAAAATTAACATACCACAGAATCGTATCTAGCAGTATAAAATAATTGATGAAGCCATCCACTAATCTAAACTGAACTGTAAGATCCTTACTAAATAGATCCTGTATCGGTGTAGATCCTTTATAAGTGATCTTTTTACCTAGTGGTCTAACCTGCTCTACAGAATCCAACTGTAAACTAGGAAAGCTTATAGTCTGAATAGTGCTATTAACATACTGAGAAAGACTGTCATACGGAATCGGTTGTTTTTTAAGATAAGGTAAGTACTTCTCAACTATGATTTCCGGAAAGAATCCTTTGGGAAACTGAAAGAAAAAACTATTTTGTTTCGGATTTAATAACATATCTTATTTTCTTGTTTTCAAGTCGTCAATTGTTCCCGGAGCAAGTATTCCGTCACCCGCCTTGATAACAGCATCAACAGTTATATTTGGATATTTGATCCTTCCAGCCTTTCCTGGGATTAAGAAATAATCAACGATAGTAGCATCTTTCCATCCAATAGCCTTATATCCTGCCATTTCAGCGCTTAAAGCTGCTATAAGAGTAGCCCCGGTTAGAACTTGATTCGTTTGACCCGAGGTAGGTGTTCCAATAGAAGAAGTTCCAGATGTCCCTGAAGCAGGCTTAATAGATTTAACCGAAGGTGTAGCTGGGGATTCTAGTGTTCCTATAAATCCGCTACCACTGGTTCCTGATGTAAATGTAGAAACCGAAGAATCTCCAGTTGCTCCAGTTACAAAATCCTCCTCTCCTTCCTTCTTCCAGTAGCCCCAATACATAACAGAATTTGTGTTATTAACGGATCCAAGCACACTATCAGTAGAGGGAACAGCTACTACATTCGAACCTTTTATAGCATTAGTCTGTGCTCTTCTTGATTGTACCACAGCCTGAATTGTATTTTCTAGAGCATTCTTCCCTACCACAACTTTCTTTTTGGTACTATCTGTAACACTTTTAACCTCTGGGTTTACTGTAGTCCCGTTGGTAACAAAGAATCTTCTATCGGTCAACTGAAGAATCTGTGTTGATGTGGATTCATCTATTTTAAAAGCTAATTCTCCTTTAACCGGATCCGCTAAATTTTTATCATCTAATGCAGGAACCTGTATCTTATTCCCGTTTGAATTAACAAACGAGATATTAAATTTACCAGAATTACTAAGATCAATTTGAACCGGATCTCCAGATGGACCGCTTTTCACAAAGGAAAACTTATAGAAATTATCAAACGGAGATATGGAGAATGTTAATTTACCAGTTCCATATGCAATAGTTTCCCCAGCTCCTTTTTCTGAACTTAATTTGTTATTTGCAAATTTTAGATTACTAACTGTTGCAGTAACAAAATTCTGATCGATAAAAACATTTACGTATTTAACTATCTCCTTAGGTCTAATGTTCATAGATCCTCCTGAAACATTAATCTGAGGTTGGTTATAAACTCTATTGTATATCTTCTGAACCTGTGGGAAATTGCTAAGCTGTAAAGGAGTTATAGTTGTACCCCACTGAGAAGGGCTATTTGAAGTATAAGTTGATATTCTAGTAATTCTAGATTGATCCACACTGTTTATTAAGGACATAGTATATCTTAGCATAAAGCTAACAGCAACCCCGGCATTTTTAACGATTGGTCTATAATAATTAGGGGAGTCGTATGCTGTGGTCTGGATTGACTGAAACTGTGAAGTTTTTATCAAAGCTGCCCCGATTTGCTCAAGAACCTCTATTTCGTGGCTTATATAATAACCGTTTCCTATTGAGTTTTGAAAAAGGATGAAATCCTCGACGAATCCCTCGTTGTCGGTTGCATAATACTCAAAAAACTGTCCCTGGTCGGATTCTTTAATTGTTGCTCCTATATTAGAGAAAGGGTCTTCCTGCTCTAGCGATAATGTAGCTATTCTAGCTGTATTGTATCTTTCATAACCATTAAAGTCAACAGTGTTCTGGATCTGCCACGCACTAATTCTAATAGGAGCGCCATATACAAATCCATCTCCGCTTTTACTTATTAAAGAAGCCAGAGTCTGGGGTTTAAAGGTGGATGAAGCAGCTAGATATTTATCACCCATATCTTTCAGATTAGGGATTTTAATCTCAAAGTATTTATCGTAAATATTTGCTCCTATGTTTATAGGATTTGGATTTAAAACATAGAACTGTTGAGTTCCTTTCTTAATTACTATCTGGGAAACAGTAACATATGATAGGTCCTGATCCTGGTATTCTATAGACATGACAACGCCATCTATATTATTCAAATTGTATCCCGCTCTGATGTGGTATCTTACTGAATCATAAACAACTAATAAGTTAGATGGAAATGTTACTGGAAGCCCCGATGTATTAGTTAGCTCGTCGCTATAATCATTAAAAGGTATTATGAGATTCGAATCTAAGGTAACAAAAGAAGATTCACCTATTCTAACAACACTATCATCTGCAGTATTATGAGTGATTGAATAATCAACACCCGGGTTGAAAATCTGGATGTCATTACTTAGATATCCGTTCACAAGTTTTTCGTAGCCCACCGTGGTTGATCCTGTATTTACGAAATAGGATTCGGGGGTAGGCTCATCAGCATACATATACTCCATTAATAGAAAGGGAGTAATTTGAACAAATTTAGATGTTGTAGTAAAAGCCATTTTTTAATTTATTTTCCAAATTGCAAAAATCTAGGGGAGTAATGAAGACCGATTCCAACATAAACCCCAGGATTTATTCCATTAGCACCCATGTTAAGACCGTATCCAAGGTTTAATCCAAGACCAAATTGTTTTCTAGCAGATTTCATTAGCTGTCTTGTTTCTGGGCTGTCCGTAATATCAAAAGAATTAATCTCACTAAAAGTTAAATTAGGAAATGTTGTACTTACTCTCGTCATTATTCTTTTAGACTTTGGTTCCATATAAACTCCAGTAACTATATCAATACTTTGCTCTATATCCAGAGTTGTTCCTCCTGGGATTATCTCCGCGAAATATTTTGTTGAATCCGTTGAATCCCTCAATATATTAACCGAATATGGAACTTTACCCGATATCTTTAATTTATTCTTTCCCTTTAGCTCAGGATTATGTAAAAAAGTAATTGATTCACTACCGTCTGGATCTTTATCCACCGTGGAAGGTATATTCTTAACCACTTCCCTGTATTCAACAACATACTGTATAACAGTTTTTGGAGTTGTACCTCTTCCGTTGCTCTTAAGATCTAATTGTTTAATTAAATCCCTCTGCTCTTGTGTCAGTTCGCTAACTTTTAACTGGAAAGCTGATTTCTCATATATTGCATGATCCCTTTCTTTTTTGATTGTTCTAACCGAATCTATCGAAGCTAAATAATTATTATGCTCTCTTTTGGCCTCTTTCTCTGCATCGTTAGCAACTCCGCACTGTTTTAAAAAAAGCAGAATTAAAACTACTATTGCTATTATCATAAATCCTCTAGATGTTACAAAATCTAGAACTTTTTTAATCTTTTCCATTTTAAACTATTTCTTTTTTTTCAATGGCAATCTCCCATCTTAAAGTCAGAGGATCTAATGTTCCTTCTCCGTATTTATCAGACAGTTCCGAAACGAAACGAAATTCTCTATCTCTGCAAGATTCTAGCTCTCCTATAAGAACCGAGGATTCCGATTCTAGATCCTTAATCCTCTCTTCTATCTTCATTATTCTCTGATGAATCTCTACAAAATTCTTAGATATATCTAGAATTTCATCTCTTTCTTCTTTGGTTAAATTTGTCATATTTTTAGATTATTTTATGATGATGATGATGAACCACCCGATGGTGCAGATGGCGATTGTATAGGATAAACTCCTCCAAGATTTACATACCCGCTTGTTCCATTACATGTTTTATAGAAAACTCTAGGATTTGAGTTATAATTGTTTGCTGGTGGGAGATAGGTAATATCTACAAATCTACACGTCTCATCAGTTGTGGACGTAAAATTGATAAACTGATAGCATCCATTATTAACAGCTGTCCAATAGTAGTAAACCAATCCTCTTAAATAATAGTTTAATGGATTAGATCCTGGATCATCTAATAATATACGGTAATTGTTAATGTGTGATGTTTGGTACACCCCGCTGAGTGTACTCCCCGAGGATGTTGGTATTTGTATGTAGATTGCATTTGAAAGAACATTCGTAAGTACCGTTGGTGTTATGACTATAACATTGCTATCAAAACCAGTTGACGTAATAGAAAATACATTCTTAATGATAGTATTAGCACCGCTACATGTAGTAGTAGGAGTTTTTGCTGTAATAGTCGTTGTAGGATATCTTAGAAGTTTTGCTCTAGTTACGTGATATGAGTAAGGACCAGCTGTAGCCCCTGCAGATGATCCGGTAGATCCGAATATAACTTGTGCCATATCTCCTTCCATAGATGATGATAGAGAATTCGGCCTTGCTGATAAAACCGACGATCCCGATAGGTCATTGAATTCAAAAACTTTACCTGGTTTGGAATCAAGTACCTCTAATCTTATTCCAGCATCGTTAATTGCAGAAGCAGGATAAGAGTTCAAAGCGTATCCCCCGGTGGATCCAAAGTTATATGTTCTTATGTAGAAATTAGGGGTAGATATTAATTGTGTGGTCGTAATATCAAATCCAGCTGCGTTAACTAAAAAAGAGGATCCGAGTCCTACGGTTGTGTTTGTATTGAAACTAAGATCTCCGTTACCGATAAAATAAGATTTGGACTGAGAGTTGACGGTCGTCTTATAAGAATCAAGTAATACTCTTCCGTTAGTTGCGGTGGTAACTCTTAGAGAAAGATAAGAGACTATACTTATATTCCCATTAGAATTAAGACTTAAATTATTCGAGCTCCCCAAAGTATCCCAGTAGAAAGAGGGGAATCCAGAAGCAGAGGATCCTGATTTTCCAAATGAAAATATGGGACTTGATATTTGGTCCGAAGTTGAAACTATCAACTTAGATTTATTCGGGTTCGAATCAGCAGTTGACATAGAAGTATCTCCAACAACAAAGGAATAACTAGAAGCAGTTAACGTGTCCTTGAAGCCTATAACATACTTATCGGTAACCCCAGCAGGTCCCTGTATCCAATTATATAATTTAAAATACAATGAATTATAAAAATTGAATCCAGTAAAGTTCCAAGATCCCGTTGCACTGTAGGAATTGAGATCTCCATCATCTTTTATCCATAGATCATATTCTAATGATCCCGATGGTTGATTTCCTCCTGAATCCCATTTATTGGCTCTAGGTCCGCTTAATCCGGTAGGACCTTTTTTCCCAGCTGGACCGAATATTCCAGTAGCTCCCATTGGTCCTTTGTGTCCATCTGGTCCCACTCCAAAAGAAAGTATCTGATCAAAGTTGTAATTGATCTTACCAACAACCTCTTTTTTAGAGTCTCCCTGAAATATTTGCTTTGTATTAAATTTCATATTTAAGCTGTAGCGTTATATGTTGATAGGACTCCGCATTTGGCTCCCGTTAGCCCTCCTCCCCATGCAGAGTAATAAACTTTAAACCATCTTCTAGTACCTGATGTTCCACCAGTTCCTTGTATGTTAACTATAGTAAAATCGATTGTTGAAGCTCCCACAAAACTAGTACCAGTTAAATCCGCATAAGAATAATTAGACGCTGCAGTGTTATTTGGTGCAAGAGCCTGATTATCTGACGTGTTTAAACCAACATATCGGAAAAGCTCTCCCGTAGAAGATGGGTTGTTGGCATGAACTCTTAAATTTATAGCCTCTCCATTTTCTAATAGATTAAGCCAACCTTTATTGTATATCCCAGCTGTTCCTCCTGTTGCTGGAGTCCATAGACAGACCCCTCTCTGATTACCGGTTGAAGTTGCTCTAGCAGTAGATATATCTGTTCCCCTATTAACCCAAACATAATTACCCGTTCCTACTGATGTGGCAACAGTGGGGATTAGAGTTATCCAATCTATAGCAACCCCACTAACAGTAGAATTCACAGTAGAAACTAAAGATTGTGTATTCTGAATTGTGTTTACCCTTCTAAATAGATAAACTAGTCCATTTCCATAAACATTAAATATGTCCCTTACTCCTTGTAATTGAATTACACTCATCAAAGTTGCAAGAGAGGTACTTGGACCTGCATAGTAATATCTGATTCCGTTATCATAAAATTTGTCACACTGTATAGTAAGAGAGGGTAAGTTAGAGTTAGTTGAGAAGTAAAGTTGGAGTGGGATAGTAAATTTAGTTCCGTCGTAAGAAAAATTATTAGTAGAAAAATAAGCTGTTCCTGTTCCCGTATTAAATACTATACCGTTCGATAGATTAAATGTGAGTTGATCTGATGTAGATGAGGAATTTATGTTTATCCCAGTTGAGATAAATTCAACAGATCCTGAAGTTGATTGTATTAATGAATCTGCAGTTGTCCTAAACGTTGTTCTTCCTCCGTTTTTAAAACCTAATCCATAAGAACCTCTCTCTGCAGTAGCACCTTGTAGCCAATAAAATTTCGGGGTCCCAGAGCTATAAGAAACTGAAGACTGATATGATCCTTTATTAAACTCCATGATATTCTTGCTGGAATCATTACCGTAAATTGATAAGACCATTTTAGAATACTGCGGATTTGGTATAGGATTGGGAGAGGTTGAAGATCCGCTGGCTATAGTAGCATCGCTTAAAACCATCGTATATGATATCGGCAATCCAGAAGAAAGAAAATATCCGTATTTTGTAGATAATCCGGATGAAGTACTGATAGGACCTATTACGTCGAATAAATCATTAGATGCAGCATAAACCCCATATAACGACCATCCCCCACTAGAAAACACATACACTGCATTATTATCATCCGTGTCCATCCAATAATCACCGTTAATTCCAGAGCTAGGCTGGCATGGACCGATTGTCCATATAGTTCCTCTCAATCCAGGATCTCCGTAAGAACCGGTAGGCCCAACAGATCCTTTGAATCCCTGAGGTCCTTCAGATCCTATCCTCCCATAAGGTCCTCCACCATAGGTAACGATCTCCTGAAAGTTGTAATTTACTTTATCGGATATATTTTTTTGAGAATCTCCGTCCTCTATTCTTAGAAGTTTTAACTCAGACATTTCTTATCTTTTTACTACATTATATATCAAAGAACAAAAGATCCTCCACTTCCCCCAGTAGGCCCATATGCTCTATAATAAACACTGGGGGATGCCGATCCAGTAACCCCTCTAGAAATAGTAAAATCTATAGAGACAGCATTAAATGGGAGGGTAATAACATTAATGGTACTTGCTATAGCTGATATATTTTTTCCGATGTATTTTATTCCATCGGAATAATTAGTCTGGGTTGAATTTGGAGAAAAATAAACACTAACATCTATAGACTCGTTGTTTTGTATTCCCCCGGTAGTACCCAGACCATTCGAAATTATATTAGAAATACCTATTCCTATATAGCTACTCGTTGGTATGGAATAGGGGGTAATAACCATAGTGTTTCCGCTTGACAATTTTATTCCGGTTGATGCAAAGGGAGCAGTAATGGTATACCAGTTAACTAAATTAGATCCGACTGTTCCAGTAGCAGATGAATATACATTCCCGTATGTTATCGGAGAATATACCTTCTTGGTCATTATTTTACCCTTGGTGTCTATATAGAACTCCTTCCCCTCTGAGCTCTCCAAAGAAATATGATAGACCTCATGGGAAAGTCTATTAAAAGTATCTCCTAATCTGCTGGAAACAAGTGCACCACCTGTCCCAAAAGAGCTTAAACGAACCGAATAGGGATTAATCGTAGAGGGAGAAGATAACATGGATGAAATAACCGGTCCATTCATGGATCCAGATGGACCGGTCACACTAAAATATGGGCTTATAAAATCAAAATTTCCAGATGGAGAATTTATATTAATTCCACCGGTTGAATAAATTCCAGAACCTGATGTTGTTCCGTAATTAACATCGAATTTACCGGAAGATGATGATACGGTCAATGAATTTGAAACCGTCTGGAATCCTCCTGAAGCACCGATATAAAAAGCACCTCCTGGTATTTGCAATAGCATCCCTCTATCAGCGGACGAAAAATTTAGCCACTCAAAAGTTGGATGTAGGGAGTAATCTGATATTGTACCGTTCTCTAAATCAGTTCTAGAAAATTCGAGAAGGGGTGAATCATTTACGCTAGTATCTGATGATATAACAAACTTGGAAAGACTCTCATTCAAAATACCAGAACTTGGAATAACATCGGCTAATATAAAAACATAATTCTCGGGAAGAATCTGGTTTAGTAAAACAGAGTTACCAGTACCTCCAGCAATTTGAGAAGATTGAATGGAAGTAAAAATGGAAGAACCTGAAGATATCGAATATCCAGTTGCTGTCCATCCGCTTTCTGTAAATTCATAAATATCTCCAGATAGTGTTTCTACCCAGAAATCACCCTCCATTACAGTGTCTCCGCTTCCCGAAGGCTGGGATGATTGTGCAAACCATCTGGTACCTCTAGGTCCAGATACCCCGGTAGGGCCAGCTATACCGGAATCACCAAATGCTCCTATAGATCCAGTTGGACCTACAATCCCCTGGGATCCACCATGAGCTTCTATAATTTCGTCGAAATTGTGATTTACCTTATCTATAAATTCCGATTCGTCATCCCCGCTGTTTATATACTGAATATTAGTTATTGGCATTCCTTATATTTTATTTATTCCTAGATTAAACAGCATAGAATAGTTATAGTTTCCTTCTAAGCTGTATTCAAAGTTGTAGATTAAGCTAGTCTGCTTAGTTAGTTTATAATTAGGCTCTGGATAATATCCAAGTTTAAATCTATCAGAGGAATCTATGTCTCCCCTAACTATAAGGTTATCCGTGTAGAATCCATCGTCATTAGAAGAGCTTTTACTAACAAATAGATCAAATGAATTTCCCTGATATAGAGGGAGTATATTAAGATCTATATAATTGTTAACATCATCGTTTATAGAATCCGGGTTACCCACACCAAATTCGGATATCATGTTATCTATGAAAACCTGCTTTATTCCGGAGTTAAGTAAATATCTTCTTAGAATTCTATCCAATCTAATTGTTCCTTTTATTTGTTTGGATAAAGGGAAATATTGCCAAATTATCTCCGCATCTTTAAATATTCCTGGATCTATCTTATCGTAATCAACTCCCGAAAGGTAAGGTCCAACCGATCCTATTTCCTGTGTTGAATTTATTGGAGTTATTGACTGGATTGATTTTATATAGCCAGTTATGCTTTGGTTAATATCATTAGAATTTACATTACCAGAATCCCTTGAAATCTGAAGTGTTATATAGTTACCCAAAGATAAATTATCCGGAGTCTTCATTATTTTAGACCCCAAGAAAGTTTTATATTCTTTCATCGACCTAGTTCCAGCAACTGAAACAAAATTAGTTGAATTTAAGAATCTCTGATAATATCCAGGATCCCATGATGAAGAGAACATATTAAAGTTCTTAGTAGATATAGGTGTCTGACCAACTAAGGGATAAACAGCTCCCTCAGGAAGTTTCTCAGTTGGATTTAGTATATTATTATTCAATGAAACCTTAGTAAATGGGAGATTTCTAGAGATTCCAAAGTATTTCTTATTTGGAGCAAAGTTACAATTTCTAAAAGAAAGATCTATTGTGGAATCTCCATATAGGGTATCAGTTTTATCCTTATCGAAATGAATTATTTTTCTAAATAGGGGAGAATATCCTCCGGAATATCTTAAAAGAGTAGATGACAAATTTTGATTTTTCTCTATGATATACGAAGTTGGATTATAATCACCAATGGTCATAGGACCACCGAAAAATTTAATCGCTCTCGACCCCTTGGCTTTTATTACTCTAGTGGGTCTTTGTAGATACAATTCAAAAGAATTATCAGATACTGTGGTGGTTAAAGTTTCAGAATTCCACGTGTAAGTTTTATATAGAATGTAGGGGGATCCGCTATTTACTCTTCTTGCTACATCAGCAGCTGAAGTTCTTCTCATTATAAAGTCATAATATCCTTCCCCTCCCTCTACCTGAAAAACTGGCTCCCCTTTATAAACAGAGGATGGACCTACTGGAACGGTTACTGGGTTAGATGTAGAAAAAGGTACAGTAAAAGTATAAGCAGCTGATCCAGTAGCAACCTTGCCAAATTCTAAAAAGTTTTTGGCTACCCCCGTAGGCCAAGGATATGTAGTAGCAATATCAGTTACATAAAAACTTCCCTTTCCTGTAGGAGATGGTCCTGATGTTGCTCCTGGTGAATTTTGCTGATAATAAACGCTAATCTCCTCTCTAAGATCCGTATCATAAACAGGATTTTCTATTGAATAGATTATTCCGGGGTATAATGTTTGATTTACTACACTACCTGATGCTAGGGATAAATCTAATCCGCAGCTTAATTTAATGTCATCTATTGAATAATAGCTGTCGCCGTTAGATAAAGGATAATTTAATTTCTCCTTATTACTTAGAGAATAAAGAAGGGTATAGTCTAAAATAGGATCTCCCCCCGTCGAACCAGTATGACCTAACGTAAATGATCGATAATCGTCCATTAAAACATAGCACACAAATAATATAAATTGCTGCTGTGTGTTTTCTATTATCTCGTAGGAAACAGGTTCCTGTATTAGTGAATCATCTTCCTCTACTACTCTAATTACAGCTGCAAACTTGTACTTTTCATATCCTCTATAGGAAGGAATATATTTATCCAGAGAATTTGCTTCGGTGTCCGTTAAAGATGATCTCTTCTTAAGTACAACTTTTATTCCTCTAAATAATGTTTCATAAAACCCGGAAGATTCATTATAAACAAATGGAGTAAATAGCTCTTTTGTATAGGAAGTAAGGTCCCTAAAATTAGAGGAATAGTCGGAAGGTTCAACTGTAAAAAATGACGAAAGATAAAGATAATCATCCGGGTCTGCACTCCTAGCTTTATTCAAATCTATTTTCTGCGGAAGATAACTATTCTGATCCTGCATATTATCGACAGGGAATTGTCTAGGTGGGGATTCCAGTAAAAACCACTCATGAGTTACGTATCTTGGATCTGCAGAATCCCTATCCAAACTCGGGGAAAAATTAGTTGGAGTAAATGCTGGACTTGAATTAAGCCTATATAGATTTCCTCTTGCATCAGTCCCTGATGAATATCCCCATTTGTTAATAAATGGGACTATTCTCGATATATTGGATCTAGTGGGGGTATAATTTTCATTTAGATATTCATATTCAGTATTTAATTTTCCCTTATTAAATACCTGTATCTTAGTTGCCGTACTTGGAAGAGGGCTAGTATCTATTCCTTGTATTCCAATAAATCCATTAAATGCGTTTAAATCGTCGTTATAGTCGATTGTAGAATATGTAGCTGGAGTAGAACTATATGTTATCTTTGAATATTCCGCTGGAAACACAACAACCGGGTCATTTTGGTTAGGATTTGCATTATCAAAGAATCCATATCCAGTAGCTCCATAGAAAATACTCCCCTGTGAATAAAGGGAATTTGCGTATGATATTTGTCCCTGCTTTATTATATAGGGTATATTAGGCAGTATTGACCCAGATGCACCTGGTTGTATTTGGAAGTATTTATAGGTCTCGGAGGTTGGTGTGTATCCGTAATTTGAGCTAAGAAAATCAAAATCAAATTCCTTGGTATCGAAAAAACTAAATACTCCTAAATATAAGCTAGCAGATTTATAAACATTAAAAGACTTATCCGATCCAAGATCTACGGTAGAATTCTCATCCTCCAGAACAGCAACTCTAAGATATGAATAATTATTAAATCCAGTGATCTTCTTGGTATCGGAGTCTATTATTGGATCATCGACATATTTACTAATGATAGATATTTTAGTTTTACCGGTCTTGGTTAAAACGAAATCCCCCTCATTAACAAATCCTTCATAAGTTGAAGGAAATAGAATTCTATTATTAGGTAAGCTAGTTCCTCCTTCAAAATAAACTAGACCGTTTATAGTTGATGCGTCCTGACCGTTAATCTTAATATATCCCGAGTTGGAAAAAGTGGTATAGATATCCCAATCATTTGATACGTCAGGTGAATCATTAAAATTTCCGGGAGAAGGAACGGGAACGGTCGTGTTTGCTTGATAATAGTATCCGTTGTAGATAACTATATCGTCAGTAGAATATGCTGATGTATTATTCCAATCCTTCTGAAATTTTGATTCGAAGTAAGAGTAGTTATCAAAAACACTAACGCTGTATGATGTATTTCCATATGTTCCATAATCCTTAAGTCTAATGACAGCGGACGATAGATTAGTTCCAGAATCCCATGTTGCGGAATTGATTTCATCCGCTAAATTGGAAAAGGATAATGCAATAGAAGATGTCTCTGAAGCAACTGCATTAAAAAAGTGTGTATTTCCGCTACTGTAATATGACCCATCTATCCATTGTATAATTGAGGAAAGATCCGTAGATTGAGCTATATCATATCTTCTCGAGCCTTCCTTATAGTATCCATTAGGCCAGTATATTTTAAATGTTATCTGTCCAGATAAATCATAAGATTTTAGAAATTCAACCTCCAAAGAAGATCTGCCAGGGACAGTGGAAATAGATCCAGGTATGCTTGCAACTTTATCACTAATCCCTGTAAAATTTAATAGGTCTGTTTTATTATTCTGGATAACCAAGGATCCAGCAGTTGCACCAGTTGATCCAGTTGCTGAGAATTGGCCACTCACATAATCAAAAGGACCATAACTATAATCCGGTGAATTTCCCCCCGGACTAGTGTATCCCTCATCTCTTTTAAGACTATAGAAATTAGAATTCTTATCGGTTAGATAATAAAGCTTATTAGGATCATATAGATTTACGTCATTAGATCCAGGAACAAATCCAGATGCGTTCTCATAAAATAATCTTATCCCGCTATCCGAGGTTACCCCGTATGATTCTGTATCATAGTAATAGCCAAAGGCATTTCTTGTTGGCTTAGGTAAATCATTATTTCCACTAATATCCCGATACTCATAAAAGAAATCACCATTTAATCTTATACTTGCTATATCGTTTCTAGAAACATAAAATCCCATATACCTATTAATCGTATACTCATCCGAATCTAAATCATTGAAGGCAAACTCAAGATTTAGAAGATTTGGACATATAATATTATTTCTATAAAATCCATCAGTAATATAAGATTCAAAGTCTATCATAGAATCCGAATCGTCCTTAGAAAGATATGGAGAAAGTATCTCTCCTTTTTTAGTAAAAACACCATCAGAAACTGAAATCCCTCTATAATAGCTATATGAATTAGGTCCCCAACTTATCTCTATAGGAGAATTGGAAAAATTGGGATCGTTAAATATCTTCCTGATGTATTTTCCAATTCTACTATTTTCTGATAAATCATAAGTCTGAACTACCGAACAATTGGGAAGTATTTTTTCCTTAAATGTTGTCTCAATATCATTCACTAAATTTAAATTAGCTAACTCATCGAAAACAACAACAGATCCAGTACCACTAAGAACATTATAAGATGATGCCTGATTTGTTCCGGTAAATATGTCACCATCCGAATATTCCACTGGATTTCCGGATTGGTCTACACCATATGTTACAATAAAATCGGAACTGCTTGTGTAATTTTGAACTACTTTATATTTAACACCAGAGGATATGGAGACTTGGTTGGTCGAATATGGATAACTCATAGGGCCAGGAACCTTGAATATCACAAAGTAATCCGGTATTTCATTCTTTATCCACAGAGGTGCAAAATAGCTAAAACTTTCCGAGTAATTTTTATCCGGTAAAGCAGAAGCTCCGCTACCATAAAAGAAATCGTATTGCTCGTCAAATTTGGTAGCTGCCTGTGCCTGTCCGTTCGTAAATCTTCCAATTTGAAAAATTATCTCATTAGAAAGGTTTCCCTCATTAAAATATTGATATACGTCCTGGGCAAATGTATTTTCCCCTGTTATATTAAATTTCTTATACCTATCATTACTCAATATACCATTAGCATCCATTGAGTTGAATGCAATATTTCCCGATGAATCCAGGGTTATTTTAAAATTCCCTGTCAGTCTAGGATTCGTTCTTGTTACAGAAAAGGAAGAGTTAAAATCAAAAAGTTTAGCTCCGGACATAAATCATTTTTTTAGTTTATTAACTAGTAGTTCCACTATCGAAGTTAGGAGCAACAAGAGTATCATTCTTATATGATCCACTTATTTGTACATCAAAAGAGAATATATCCTCATTTTTAACCTGTATATCAATACCTAGTTTTTTAGTATAAGTAATATTAGATAGCGTACCGGATTTTCTCCATCCGCCGATGAAACCAGATTTATCAACAGCTCTAAATTGAAAAATCAATGGTATATTTATGGAATTGGTTTCACCATCTGCAAGAGCTCTTGTAGATAATGAGGTGCTGCCATCTACCTGAACCGATGAGGATGTAGAAGGTCCTAAATATAAATATGCACCGCATGAGAATTTACCTATCAAATACTCATCATTTGATGTGAATCCCAATTTATCGGCGTACATTCTGTCGTCTCTTGATGCAGTAGCTCCAGTAGCAAATGCAGAAGGTACTCTGTATGATTGCTGAGCCCAATAATAATCTAATGTTGTATCGCCCCAGAAAGTTTGGGTGTGTCTAAAAGGAGGATATACTTTAGTATTAGCAGCATACGGCTTAGCTAAATCCGCATAATCAACAAAAGAATAGTTTTCACCTATCGATACAAGATATGGGTGATTTATATCTATACAAAATTCTGATATAGATCCTCCTCCGTTTGGAGTTCCTCCGGTAGTTCCACTGAATGTTCCTATCCATATATTAGAAGCAGTAGCACCTGAAACTATTCCCGGAGTAGCGGTTGGATCATAAGGAATCATAATCGTACCGTTTTGAGGATATGTTCCACTAATACCAAAATTTATAGTTCCTGAAATTGATCCATCATATGCGTAGTTGGTATCATAGATAGCTGTGAAACTAGAAGAATTCGTAGTTCCTCCATTATAAAGATCCTGATCATATCCAACGCTTTTAAATCTCGGATAGATGTATTGTGAATATGAACTAGATGAAGCAAAAGGGGGTGCTTGTCTGAAATATGTATTATCCTCTATCGAGGTGTCAGATAGGGTTAAAGACGTTATAGATATAGGACAATCGCCATATCTTAGATTATCATCATATCCAACCGGATATGTGTTTGGTGCAACCGTTGAAGGAGCCTTAACAGCAAGTCCTCCTGGAATTAGAGAAGATAGTTCTACTAATGAAGCTTGTGCGTTATATAGTTGAACATTATATGTGAATGATGCTATTTTACCAGCATCTGTAGTTAATGGGTTGGTGAATATATCGCTATAATAACCAGAGTTAATCTTAACTAAAGATCCCTTAGATACCTTTATTTTATTATTAGTGGAATCAACAACATAAACTTCCAGTACTCCTTTAGCATTATTAAGCTGAGCTGTTAGTAGAAGTATCTGATTTTGCATTTCCTGCATTTTATCAAATAAACTAACTACCAGTCCGCTTGAATTATAAAATCCACTGGCTATACTAGTTGCATCATGAACATAAGTTTTGCCATTTTCGGTGAACTGCTGTGAAAGGTGGACCGGGAGACCTTGAGCATCTAAAGATTTTTGAACTTCAACTACAGCAACATCTTGGTTGTTTTTTACAACCGTATCAGAAATCCCATTAACGCTAAGATCATCCGGGAATGATATGATTACCGACTCGGAGTATCCAGAAGCAAGAGGATTAGATGGCCATCCAGCTTCGGATATCGATGCTATCTGTATCTCTAATCTTTCCCCTTTGGTAATTGGAATATCCAACTGATTTATGTTCTGAACGTCAGAGTCTGAAGTGATTTCATCTGCCCAAACATAAACTCCTTTATTTGTATCATAAACCTTTTTTCTAATATCGGTTTTATATTCTGTCCAATTAGAGAATGATGCACTTTTTTTCTGTCCGTCGTTATCAACAAATTCTATCTGATCCGATGCTTGTGCTGCTCCGCTATCACTAAGATATCTATATCTAACAGAAAATTGTATTACGCTCTGACTTCCCGTATTAGGATCTTCTTTTGCAGCTGGGATAGGCCAAAATCCTCTAACTCTATATTTAGGAGCAGCTATTACTTGAGGTACGTCCTTAGTTAAAGTACTAACCTCCTCCACCAGTGAAGAGTATAGCTGAACTTTCTTTGTCCTTTCATTTATTAGGTTATTAAGATTTGCCTTAACAGAGTCGCTATTTACTCCAGGAGGAGATGTAGCAACACTAGCTGCAATTGATTTGTTAGTTGAGGAACCTGATGTATTAGATGTAGTTGTTGTCTGACTAAGACCAATATTTAATTGTGCCTGAGCATCATTAATGGCAGCATCTAATGCTGAAATCTCGCTTTTTAAAGAGCTTTTAGCATTAAGTTTGCTCTCCACTGTTTGAGCAGAAACGGACTGGGTTAGCTGCTTGTTTATCTGTACTACCTTAAAGCTATTTGCTGTGACTAGAGGAGCATCCGGGGTTAATCCCTGAATTGCTGGGATTGGTTTTTCTTTAGCAGCGCCTAGGAATATCTTACCGAAATCTGAAACCTCATTAAGGTAATAATTTTCTAAAGTTACAATTTCGCCGTTCGAATTTTTTGTTCTAAGTTCGTTACTCCAGAAAATTATACCGGTTGACCATATAGCACTTACTATATTGAAGCTATCGTCTATTCCCTTAAAGAAAACACCCTGTCTCTCGTTATATCCGACGTTTACCTGAACGTTTCTGGGTCCAAAATCAGGAGATGATATGGTAAGAACATTAGCCCCAATCTGTATTGGTTGATATCCTGACACTCTCTTAACCTGAATAGAAGATTGATTGGTATTAATTGAAGTTACCTGATATCTACTTCCGTCTTCCGTTGTTATTACATCCTTAACATCTAATGTTTTTCCGTCGGGGACTCCGGAAATCGTATCTGTATATGTTAGCTTGTCTAATTTGTAATTTCTTCTTAACTGTTGTACCTGATTTCCAAACTGATCTGTTGTTGTTATGGTATCATCGTAGTATCCGAGTACTGAAAATCCCCCAATATATCTAATAGTTCTTAGAGGAAGAGGGATTATATCCTCATCAACGAAATACCCAATGCCATTATCTCCCAATAGTGAAATGAATTGATCGTAAGATAAATCATTCCTCCCTTTAAGTTGAAGATCAAAATATTGCTTCTGCTCATCTGTTTCTGTATTTGCTATAATTCTCTTTACTACTATTCTATCAGCAAGATCCTGAACCTGCCCGGTTACATTAACATTAATATAAAGTAGTGGGTTAAGGAAACTTTCAAAAAACCAATTGTCTTTAACGCTAAAGGTACTAGGTACAGATAGATTAGTTATTCTAGGTGGCTCTTTTAATGTAGCGGATTTAAAAACCTGAGAATATGTACCATCCGGATTTCTAACAGTCGCTGAAGTCTCACCTATTCCTGCTAATGATTTAACATTATTGTCTAATCTGTCTATTTGGCTTTTTAAATACCCATAAGATGGAACATTAGCATTTTTTGGAAGTCCTTGTTCATCAAGAACCTCTATGCTAACTGTTTCATTAGTGGAAACAGTAGCCTCCGTTAGGCCGTTCATTATTTCAAGAGAGTTCTTTTGTAGCCTCATAAACTGAGCTAATAAAGAGCTAATACTATTTTGTGTTCCTGCCATTTTAGGTAACTTTGTTTTTAATTGTTGTTAGTCAAGCTTTTTCCTATTATATCAACCTGGAATTTTAAATTTTGGTCATCAATACAAACTATCTCTAATACCGGTATATAGGACTCTCCAGATAAAATAGTATCATCTAAAGTGATAATATTAGTGGAGTAAGCTATCCCACTAGGACTAGATATTGGATATAGTCCCTGCGAATCGGTCAATATCTTTATTAGGAAATTTCCTGGATATATTGGATCCCCAAATGAGAGTCTAAATCTCTGTCCAGTTTTCCATTTATTAGTATCCTTAATACGTATCGTCATATCCTGGGTAAGCGTAATAGGATTTCCGTTATTTACATGCTTAAAATAATTCGAAAATTCTAGGAGATTAATCTCGTTATTACCAGTCTGAGTTAATGTTCCCTTCCCTGAGTTTGCACCTAGGTTAAAATCTTGACTATTGTTTTTAACGGTAACCTCATTGGGAACACTCCTATCCAATAATATACCCGATCCCTGTTTTAGTAGATCTAAATTATAGGATACCTCTATGCTAGTCTGGTTATTTATTAGAGCTCTCACGAGGTCATAATTCTGATTGATCAGGTTCATAACAGCCTGAGTGTTATTGAAAAGGGCCTGATTTGCAGCTATCGTCTGCTCTAAAGAAAGTATTCTTGAACTTAGGTCTAAAGAAGTTTCAGTCGAAAGAACCAATGTCTCTAAATTAGAAACTCTTTCACTTACATCTATAAACTGAACTACAGTATTATTTAATGTCGAGCTAGCATCCTGAAGAACGTTCATAGCATCCATAAACATGGATAGAGAAAAAGGCGAATAATCATTTATAGCCTGTTCTACTCCAGTTTGATCTACGTCCGTATCGAATTTAAGATTTATTTTAAAGCCATACGAGTTACCATTTAATTTAGTTACTGGATTAGGTCTATTCTTCTGGAGACGAGGTATAAAGATATCTCCACTAGATATATTAACATCGTCTAAGAAAAGAACTCCGTATAAATTGGTAGCAACGTCATTTGGATTAGCCGGATCGTATACGTCGTAGTATATTAAAACCGCATTGAATTCGAAATCAGAAGAAGCTGAGGTAGAGTTAAACTCCTCTAGCGTGGATATATTAGGATCTGATATTATCCCCTGATATGAATTTGGATCAAAATCTATACCTATTGAGTCAAGTTTACTTCTAACGTAAGTAAGACTCTGGGAATTATCACTTTTTGTAAGTATGTAGTTAGATGGATCTACGAATGAAGGGTCGGTAAAATATGTATTGGCAGTATCTCTTGGAGAATACCAATTACCCGAAGCTGTTGCTCCACTAGCCCCCGTATCAAAATAGGTGGAAACTGGAGATCCTAAAACATCATCGTCAAATATAGCTAATGTTGTTAATCCGCTAGGGTTAACTTCGTCATAATTTCTACCAAAGAGGTACTCGTCATTTAAAGGATTACTTGGGTCATTTGACCACTGATAATCAGGATAATAGTTCTGATCAACTACATTCTTAAATAAAACATATGGAGTATTTCCATCCTTCGTTGGAACATAGACATAAACCTCCGAATAGGTATTTGTGGAATTCTTTACTGAGTTTACTATATCTAAGTTACCTACATACTGTACGATTCTATTATATGAAGCTCCGGTCATTCCATAAGCACCGGTAGTTCCTGCAGTAGCATCGCCCTCAACATATCTTTTTTCAGTAACAGGAAGACCGTTCACAGTAGTTACCGTGTTTTGATCTAAAGTTGAAACCACCTCATTGCTGTCTGCTGCTCTAAATCTTATTGCCCCAATCTCTCTAAGCCATTTAAAGAAAACTCTTTCCGAAACATTCTGTTTAAGATCCGAATTATAATCATCAGTACTAATTACAGTACTTTCTAGATTCAAACAGTAGCTCTGGAAACTTTGTGAAAAATCTACGTTTGCATTCCCCGTTATGATTTGCTGCGTATTGTTAGCCCAATCTAAGAATGCACTGTCCGGTCCATTTAATCTAATAATATTATCATAGGAGCTAGAGCTGTTGTCTATATCAGGGATATTCAACAAGGCAAACTTGGAAAATCTGAATTTATTGACAGAATTATTAAAAGTGAATGATAGATCCTCCGCTGATGAAGAAAACGTATAAAAAGTCCCTCCTTGTATCTGTAAAGGCCTTATGAAAGGTGTCTTTGCCATTTATCTTATTCTAATTTTATAATTACACCGTCATGTTAGATGATCCGATAACCACCCAAGATCCGTTTTGAGTAGCCTGACCCTGTGCAACTCTTGGCTCCCATTGTAGAGTAATAGAAGATCTATATGCTTTATTCTGAGGTACAACTATACCAGAAGTAGAAAAACCTCCATATGTAGAAGCGGTATTAAATCCAGTGTAGTAGCTAGTGGATCCGGTTACCCCTGTGTGAATATATCCGGTAGCAGCCGTAGTATTCACGATAGTAACTCTAGTTCCCTGTGGTAGATTAGGTAACGTACCACCTACAGGTGATGTTCCATCAACTACCTTCATATAAAATCCAGTAGGACCGCACTCCGCATAAATAACATCCTCCAGACCAGTTATAGAATATGGTGAATTCACAGAAGTATATCTACCTCCACCTCCTGCGGTATTAGCAGGGAAAGCGGTTCCTGATGTTGCACCACTAGAATATGTAGAATTCTGACTAATTACATGCCCCTGAGATCCTAGATATAAAGCTGAATTTGCACTTAAAGATCCATTGAAGCTTGATGTACCCCCAGCAACGAAAATAGACGAAGTACCGAATGTAATTGTTGATGATGCTGTAACAGCTCCCGATGCAGTTAATGTGGTCGTTTGAACGCTTGCAAATGCTGCTTGACCTAAGTTATTAATCGATGCAGTAGAAACTCCAGTAGCTGGCAAAGAAACGGAGTCGAATTTACCAATCTTTGCAGAAACTCTACCAGTAGAAGCGCCAGTGAGATCTAAAATTCCATTAACAGTATCGATCCCAAATACGTTAACATATCCATTTATCCAATTTTGAAGAGTCAAGAAATTGGAGTTAATGGTTACTCTCGATCCGGAAATCGAATCCGAGCCTAAAATTTCATTAATGTTTACAGTTGCCATTTTTGTTAGTTGTTTGTTTTAAAAGCGAAATATATATCCTTGTCACAGACAACACTTAAATATGCCGGGACAAATATTCAAACTCCTTAATAAATATCTTAAAGACATATCTTTAACTGCAAAAAAGATGTTTTATTTCCCGAAATCACCAAAATATTTACGATTTTTTTCAGTCCAAATTATTATGGACTGATGCTAACTAAAAAATAAAAAATAAAAAACCGAATGGCTAGAAAAAGAAGAATAACCGACGACGAATTCTATGAGACATTTCCTCCTGGATATCAACCGCAAAGTTCATCTAGATTTGATGTTCAGAAAATTAAGGTTGAGTATAAGTATAAAAACGATAACCAGAAGAATTTAATCAGTTTAATTAACAATAACAAGATAACCATAGCTGCTGGACCAGCAGGAACCGGTAAAACGTATGTAGCTTGCGCCCAGGCTTTAAAACTTCTAAAAAGCGATCCTAGATTTAAAAAAATAATACTCGTAAAAAGTGTAACAGTTTTAGAGGGGGAAGAGGTTGGATTCTTAAAGGGAGATCTAAAAGAAAAAATGTTTCCCTTTACTATATCATTCTTAGATAACTTCTATAAATTAATAGGTGAAGGTACAACACAAATAATGCTAGATCAAGGATTTATAGAGGTACTTCCACTAGCATATATTAGAGGAAGATCGATTGATAATGCCATCATCATAGTGGACGAAGCTCAGAACATTACAAGAAAAAATATGAGATCCACAATGACAAGAATCGGAACAGATACCAAAATGATAATCACCGGGGATACTAAACAGATTGACATGAAAAACTATAAACTCTCATCTCTAGATCTAGTAGTTAGACTATTTGAAAATAAGCCAGATATCGGTACGATGAAATTTGAAGTTTCTGATATAGTGAGAGACCCTATAGTTAAAATTATAGAAGAAACATTTGATGATTGGGAGGAGAAAAATCCCGGGAATTAGATTTAGTCTTCTCTAAAAGTAGCATCTGGGTTATTCGGTATCACCACTCCTGTTCCTATTGGAGGGTTATTGCCCTCCATTATTTTTCTTTGGGATTCAGCTAGATCCTTAGCTAATTTTAACGCCTGATTATCTCTTCCAGCAAAAGGCTCGGGCTGACCATAATCAAATGAATCTACGTAATCCGGATTTTTATCCTCAGGTTTTTTAACTTTGTGGTTAACTACCTCTATAAATCCGGGTTTAGTGATTGCATAAACGTTTCCAAAAGAATCCTCTACCTGATTATAGATAGTATAGTTTCCTACCTCGGAGAATGTGAATATAAAATAAGGGGTACTTTTTACGTTTAGTATTTCCTCTCCAGTTTGCGAATTTGATAATATCCACTTGTTGTTCTGCTTCCCGTAAATATCCGAAGCATAATTATTAAAAATAACAGTAGAAAGAAGGGGTATCTGCATTCCCTTGTCAGTAGAATGAACATCACACCAAGTCCATGCTCCAGATCCGGGTCTAGATATAATATTTCCTAAATTTATTCCCAACTCAGGAACGTACTGTTTACTAAGGAAAGAAAACCCAGTGCTCTGATTTGTTGATATAAAACCAGATCCTGTTACTCCATAATTAAAACCTGACATAAATATATTCCCCGAATCGTCCCCCGTTGAAGTGAGGCTAATATTCTGATCTATAGAATTATCTTCTGTTATGCTTATTTTTTGTAGATCCAGATTTTTATTAAGTCTGTTTGTTTTAAGTAATCCAACAGAATATGAGGTAGCACCAGTAGTTTCTCTGTAGTTTATCAGATAATTATCATTTGGTAGGGCCCACGAGTTTTCCAGAGATATACCGCTAGGATCCAATCCGATGTAATTATTAAATGATTCTAATGTTGTACCTTGATCTGTTATCTTTGCAGTTAAAAAATTAGTTCCTGATGTTAGTCCAGATGAGAAATTGTTTCCAAAATAGATACCAGCAGTTCCAAAAATTGAGGTAACGTAATACGCAGATTCATCTTTTGCTGCAACTGGATATGAACCGGATCCGGTAGTCCCGTTAATAAATCCTCCAGTTACACCATATCCATCGGGGGATAATATCTCATAAAAGGGTGTATACACATTGGTTGTTCCAGTTATCCCAATTCCACCAAAATTAAAGTTCTTATTTGAAACCCCGGTTATTAGTGTTGAGTTATTATCTTGTATAGATCTGACAGATTTAATCTCTCTATCTGCAGAGGTCGGTCCTATCCCAGGATATATGCTTTGAGAAGTTGATGCTGATATTAATGCTAGATCATCGGTTGATAATCTAACATAAGATAATATTGAATCATACGTCCAGTTCTGAGAAATGTCGGTAGTAGACCCTAGTATAAGTCCGGGGGCTGATGTATAATCATTCGTTCTATTCCATTCATTTCTTAGTGTACTAAGATCCGCAGTAGAAGAGCCAGCTGTAAAATATGGGGTAGATCTTAAACCTAGATTAACTGAGTATTTTGTAACATCTAATTTAGATTCCTTTACATCTCCTAGGTTAGAATTTAAAAAATATTTACCTGGGAAATTTCTGAAAGAAACCCCACGATAGGAACTTCTAATATTTCTATTATAATCTCCCGTAGCTGCTAAATCTGTAAATGTAAATGTATTTCCTAGATCTGACCCTATTTTTGCAACAAAGATAGAATTAGATGTGTAGTTGTTATTGTTCCAAACAGTTGATCTGGTAGAAAGATCGGTAACTAAGGGGTATGAGTACAATGAAGAGTCATAGAACTCGATATTGAAAGTTGAACCGGTGGTCTGTGAAAAGGTTCCTGCTGTTGCACCAGTCGATTGGAAATCTGAGTAGGTAACATTAAATAATAATCCCTTTGGATTATTCGGTAAAGTAGCTATCGAATCTATCCTATAGGTAGCATAAGAGCTTGTAGGAACGTAAATTAAAGATATCGAGTTAGCAGTGGTTATCTCATCCATTGTAGTTTGGTATAACCCTCCTGCTGCTTCATAGTTAACGTATATGCTTTCTATATTTTCCCATTTAGATGGACCCTGGAATGTTATATCGAAATAAGATATCGACTGACCATAATCTCCAATTGAATAAATCCAGTCATCGCTAAGAATAATCGAGCTCTGGTATATCCATGGATAAGTACCTGATGTTAATCCTGTAATGTTTCTTGTGGTAACGCCGGAAGGAGCTCCTGTCGGTCCACCTCTTAAAACTACCTCTCCCTCCTTAGAATCCCAAACGTAAGGACCACTTTCTATGAATCTATCGAATATACCAGTAGCAACTATAAAGTCTCCATCCGGTGACGGAGCAAGATCTTGGATTTCCGTTTTGTATCCTCTAAGCGGAAGTATCGAATCGACATTACCTTTCTCGTTATATGAAACTATGAATCCCATTTTACCATTGTCCAAAGAGCTGTAATCGTCTATACCCGGATCAGTCGATCCTCCTATGGTTGGATTTATTTGGCTAAGAGTAGCTAATTCCGAATCATTATAATACCCAAAACTAGCCACGATATCACCAGTTATATAGCCACCCACATAGTACTTAGTCCCATCTTTAGTTGATATTGATGTTGATGAGGTGATGTTTACATAACCAGTAACACCCGCACTAGATTGCTGAACCACCTGTATTGCAGAATTCCAATCTGGACCTGTTATGGATTCTACTAGAATAGATTCTTCGTAAGAAGCTATTGGCCAATTATCCCAGTAAGCCTGTTTACCAGCTCTTCCGTCTGCTATTGCTTTTAACTCAGTAGTTAAAAATAAATTTCTAGGATCCAATCCTGGAAATTTAAGAGCTAAATAATCATCCTGATATGTTCTCCAATCCGGATATAGCCAGGTGTATTTGTCCACTTTGGGTAAGGGAGCACTTGTTCCCCCAGTTCCTGTAAAGTAGGTGAAATTCCATCCAGTAGCTCCCTCGTATTTAGAAGATCCGTAAACGTGAGGAATATCATAATTAAATGACGATATCTCGTTCACACTAAGAACCCATAGAGAATTCTCATAAACAGTTAATCCGCTTTGAGTTATATTTCTTGTAACTAATTTGATATCAAGAACATCATCATCAGGTAGCGATGAATTAGAAGAATTAAATTGGGTATGTGTAGTTCCATTGAAATGCCAAATTCCGGTTCCCTGAGCATTCTCGCCATCTCCGGAAGTATAGAAAACATGACCATTCGGCCTGGATACAACCTTAGTTATAGGACCAGTAGAAACCGGGTAATTCCAAAATTGATAGCCATTGAAGAATGAGAGTCCCGAATCTGTCCCCATCCAAAGATTTCCGTTTTCATCTAGATCTAAACTATAAATATAGTCAGATATTATACCACTAGTTTTAGTATTATAAACTTCGGCCTGTTCAAGATACTTCTCTCCACCGATTAGAGTCGAATATTCTAATGTTCCCTGTGGAATTATAAAAAGTCCCTCTGATGTTCCTACATAATAGAAATAATCCTTCCCGTCATATCCTTTAGCTTTTATATCATAGATATGAGGCCAAATATAATCAGGAGCTGTCTCTTTCCACTCGTCAGTTTCTTTTAGATAATAGAAAAGTCTTCCTCCGGTAACACCTGTAATTTCGGTTGACACATAACCAGAAGCTCCGGTTCCTCCTATACCATTTAATGGAGTAGAAAAAGCTAGAATATCATCACCGAAAGGGCAGGCGTAAATATGTGATATCTCTTGGGGTTGATTGAATGTACCAAGGTCAGAAAAATTCCAGCTTTGCCCAGTATAAACATCATTAGAATCAACATAAAAAACTGCAACCTCATTTAGTCCAGCAGTTGGTCCCTGTGCAACACCACACCATACCTTATCCTCAGGATCTATGGAAATAGATCTAGTATCTAGATAATATGGGGAAGAGCTAGGAACTGCAGAGTTTAAGTAATTATAATATTCCCAATTAGATCCATTGAATCTTCTCAGATCCTGTCCGCATCCCCAAACAAAAAATTCATTGTCAGTGTCTATTTGATTTATGGCTATATTATAACTTGGCATATTTTATTAATTTTAAGCAACTGCTCCACCGAGACTCCATCCTCTTTTTGTATCTTGAGGGCTTGTAAAGTTTCCTATTTTTTCAGGAAGACCGCTAAAGCTGCTGGTATTAGCCGTGGAATTACAGAAAGGTACATTTAAATCATCAGCGGATATACCAGGTAATTGTTCGATGTATGCAGGATCCCAATATATCATTACGTATCCAATATTAGTATCATATGTTGAGTTATAAGGATCGATTATGGAAACTCTTATTCCGTAAAAATTACGGTTGCTATTCGATAAATCAGGAATGAAATTAGTACCGCTCTCTATTATGATATTATCAGAAAAATCACTAAGATTTACTGTTGACTGCAATGCCCAAGCTATTCCTCTACCGTATACACTATCCTGAGCGGTAACTAAATATCCGTCTGGTGAATTTCCCGTAGCACCAGCTGTTGAAATATCGCATCTAAGAGAATCTAATAGTGCTGTCGATTCGTCATATACGTCTATGTATAGAGATACAGATACTTCTCCTCTTGTACCCAAGTAATCATCAAAGAATTTAGATGATGGGACTATAACCCCAGTTAGGGAAGTTGGAGATGAGACATCATATCCACCGGTCCAATCATACCCATATGTTGCATTTTTGAGCAATTCCTGTCCATATATTGATGAATTCTTCACGGTCTCAACATATTTCGACGAAGCTGATTTATAGTATGTATTTTTCAGTAGGTCAGCTACTGAATTTTGATCCCATCCCCTATTGTTTATTAAATTTGTTAGAGCATTCGGTGAGGTGGTAGTGTAGTCAGTTATATAAAAAGTATAATCAAATATATTCGATATACCAGAAGGAAGAATATAGCTTCCTGATGTAAATTCTATAGGAGTTTCAATGTAGGATGCTCCCTCGATATCTAATTGAGATTTGTTAAGTATAATTCGTGTTCTTATCGGTGTAGCCGAGCTTCCTCCTGATACATCTACCGTATTAGGATAGAAGTATAGAACCTCATCGCTTGAATGTGTGTACTGATTGTCAAATTTCATTCCGCTCCAGCTAGAAGATTGGTCTATCTCTACCACTATAGAGGATCCGCCTATTCCCAAATCTCCCGAGTTTCTAGTAGAAACAGTTGGTGTATAGTAAGGACCAGTTAATCCAACGTCATCAAGATCGTATATCTCAGCTGGTCCCATTTTATAATATGTTACGTTCTGATTAGTTGATGATGTATTCGGTACATTACTAGTAATGCTTAAAGTTGATGTTGCTAGATACGAGCTATTAACCGCTCCTGAATAAGTACCGGATATGCTATACCAATCATTCTCAGTATACGAAACCGATGTTTTATTTGATCCCGAAGTCGAGCCTAATCCGGGAATTGTCCATGAATAATTCGTTATACCGCTGCTAGCTGTTGCTCCAGATGTGTATGTTTGCTGCTGACTCATTAATCTACTACTGGATCCAAGTGTAAATGATGATGATATAGTTTCAGATCTAACTGATATAATGTCATTCTTGGTAAGGCCAACCGTAATTCCGGAGGGAGAGGTAACACTAAAAGATACCGAATATCCGCTCACATTGGTTCCATTAAAGGTAACATACTCGTTAGGATTAGTAGAAGAGGATGGTTCTCCCCCAGTAAATGACCACGAATAAGAGGCCACCTCACCTATAGTGGTGTCATAGAAATAAATGGTGTCTCCTTGTCTTATCGATAATACTTCGTCTGCCATAAAAATTATTCTTCTTATATATCGAGCTTTAAAAGCTTAAGAAAATAAATTATGGTCCTGTTGGTCCGGTGTATCCGAACCCAGGGATTAATAAAGAGCTACCTCCTATTGCAGAAGGAGGGATTGCGGCAGTACTTCCAGAAACACCAACTGTTGCTATAGAAACATTAATTGGAGGATTTAGAGTACTTAATGATCCTGCATCCGAAGGTATTGGTCTGTACCAGAAATTATTTATATGTGATTCGTTTGAATTGTTTAGCTCATCTGCAACATCTTGTATCGTAGTAGCTCCCGAAGAGAATGTTATTCCAGTAGGGAATGGGAATGTTGTATTCCCTGTAGTTATTTTTAAATAGTCCCCGGGTAAAATGGAGTGTATTTCATATCCGCCTAGCCAGTCATTATTAAATTCAAAATCATACCAGCTGTGAGCGTATCCATCCTCCCATGTAGCATCATTAAATATCTGCCAGTCCAGATTTTTAGTTCCCCAATATTTCAGATTATCGTTCGGGTACGTCGAGCTATTCTCAGACCATTCCACGTAAGTCTCCACTGGGCTAAGACCTCCAGTTAATCCGGTACTAGCCGACACCAATGATAGAGATCCGGTTAGTATGGGATTTAGAGAAACCCCATTTTGGTCAGATCCTAGAGAATCAGGGGCATATATGGTTACAGTTACTGGGTCTGCTGTGGGATCAGTACAAGAGGCATAATAATCTGGATAGGTTACAAGTTTATTAACTGCCGAAGTTATGTAATTAGCGGTGTGATATAATGAATCCCCGCACTCACTATATCCAATTTCTCTTCCTCCCACCTCTATGGAAATAGAACCCGCACCAGTCATTTTCTGAGCGGTATAGATTGTTCCGTCTACAGAATACCTAGTAGGTGAGGTTAAAGAAACAACCCCACTCCAAGAATTTTCAAGAACCTTCTGGATTTTAAAAGTACTAGAGGATCCAGTAACCCCAGCAACCCATCTCCCGTTGATTTGAGGAATACTTCCAATTATCGTTACCTCATCCCCGTCAGATAGACCATGTGGAGATGATGTCGCTATAGTTGCTGATCCATATTGTCCTGTAAATATTTCTAGAGAATATATCTCTGAAATGTTTATGATACTCTGTGTGAATGTAATACCTCCTGTTGCTCCAACAGGATCTAGCTCGGTTTTTACCAGTACGCTTTGTCCCTCCTCTGATTTGTTTCCGTAGGTAGCAAATTTTAAAATTTCTGATGGTATTTTTTTCTCCAGAACCTCAATACTTTCCCCTTCTGCAGGATATTCCCAGATAGAAGAATAATCATTCCAACTTCTGTCTACGTTACTCCATTCATAGAACTCTACCTCCCTGTATCTAGTCCAGGTATCTATGTCTATAATCTTAGGTTGAACCTTTATGATAGCATCCTTTATTACCGTATTCTTAAAATTGAATGCGTCATAAACGTTGCAAGTTACACGATATTCTCCAGTGTGGGGTATGAAGTGAGCGAGCTTATAAAAGTCCGCTATAGGTCCTCTAAGTTCAATATAATAAGGGGTTCCGCTTTGTGTTGCACTCTTGTTTAATATCCACTCTATCTCCATCATATTAGAGAAATCGACATTACCCCATGTAAGGAGCAAATATTGTTGATTAGTTGAATATAGATCCGCTTCGTCAAAAATGACGGTAGTACTATAAGGGGGATCGAGGAAAACACTATATTGTCCAGTTGAATAATTTACTAGAGTTACGGTACCAAATACATTAAAGTAAGTCCCCGCTGATTTAACTTGGACAGAATCACCAACTTTAAAAGCTGGTATAATAACCGAAGACCAACTAATATTCATCTCGTCCCATGTCCATACATCCGGTATAAGTTCCAATATAACAGGCATACCTATAGGAGTTCGATATAATTCACCGGTGTCCGGATCTATATAAGCTGGTGGATCATACTTACCATCTCCCAATTCTAATATTTCGCCGTTCTGTTTTAAATTATAGAAATTCTCTATAGCAGTTATCAATGAAGCATTCTGAGACGCTGTGTGTATTTGCTGTGAATCTAGAGGATCCACAGTGTTACCCAAATCTGATAGAGTAGAGGGAAGGACGTTTATGATTCCGCTCATTAAAGGTCCGTTAGCGGAAGAATAATAATACATAGTCCCGGTCTGTTCCGGATCAACGTACCAAATGATAGATTCCCCTCCGGTAGCTCCATTATTCTGAATACCCAATGGGTCCACTTGGGTATATGAGGGGCTAGTTGTAATTATAAAATCATATCCATAATCCCCGCTATCGATAATATCGAACTGATATGTCTTTCCCGCATTAATCGTAATAGAAGGATTAGGACCAGTAAAACCACAAGGGAAATCCCCAGCAAATGATATAGCACTTCCGGTCCCTCCTATAAAATCAACATTCGCTGTATAATAGTTATTATAAGAACTTGGAGACTGTAAATCGTTAATCTGAGGACGAATCGAAAAATTCCTAAGATCTTCTAAAAACCCAAAGTCTGGGTTCGGATAAAAATCAAAGGCAAATCCCGATTCAATATCGGTCCTCTCCATAACATCAGTCCAAGATCTAGTATTATAGACAGTAAAATATACCCCTTCACCCGTAATATCAACTATCCTTGCATTTAACGGGAGATAATCTCTCTTTAATCTCTCCTTGAGTGCGAATATTTTAAGGAGAACTTCCTCCTGTGTAAATTTAAAAGCATCTACAACTATAGGATATCCATATTCATCAAATTCTTCAGTAACTTTATTTAAATCGTAATAAAGACCGAACAGTGATGTTTTCTTGTATGTTCTGCTTGGAATAAGAGTTTCCTCCGATGAAACATCAAGAACATATTCTCCATCAGCATTAGGTCCATAAGTCTGTACAAGTCTATATTTACCAGAGTTTTCGTTATCTAAAATATCACCAACCTGGTAAGACATAGAATATCCTCCCTTTTGCTGAGCCCTTATTGCATCAAGAAATTGCTTGTTCTGTTGTATCGGCGATTCGCTACTTATAGAATTGTAATTTAAATTTAACCAATATTCCTTAATCCTTAAATCTTGATAGCCAAAGAATTTTATCGCATTTATAAGGCCCTTGTAACTTCCCATATAAGGGAATATCTCATCCCCAGCAACAAGAAGCTCCTTTCTTTTCTCGTTTATCTCTAAATAGTTTGGTAGAGGTTCCGCGGGATCGTGGTCTCTTAAAATTATAGAATCGCTTTTATAAAAAGCTCTACCGAAATTTTGGAGCATGACTTTAAATCTCTCATCCTCTCCTATTATCTGTCCATAGAAATCTACTTCCAGAACTTTCTCTGGAGTACCTGTTGAAATATCATCTATTATTAGCTTCCTTTCATAAACGCTTTCAGCTTCATCAGATCCATTTAGAGCTACATTTATTCCTAGAGCCGAAGAATTAATACTGGTTGTGTTTAGATATCCATTAGCATAATAATCTGATGTATCAAGATCAACAGAGAATGTCATATTAGGATAATTGACAATAAGAGGTTCCCCGTCGCCTCCCTCCAATTGGTCTTCAATTGAATAGGTAAATATAATATCAGTAACATCGGTTTCTCCGTAGTTGTCATTGTACCATCGGCTTCTCCACATTGCTCCAGATGTTGCACCAGTAAATCCAGCATGTGGAAGTCCATATTGGATCTGTGATGCTGTAACGTTGTATAGCTCCTGAACTACAAATATTTGTTCATTTTCATAAAGAGTAGTCGATACCGGATCAAAATAAATATTACCCTTAAAATAACCCCCAGGTCTATTCTTATATGTAGTTGTGAAATAAATCTGATTTCCTACACTTATTATACTTTGTCCCTGATAATAATCTTTTAAAAGGTTAACCGAAACCTGACCTCCTGATATAGAAATAGAAGATATCTTAGCTCTAAAACTTTTAGCCCCTATTACATCTCCATTTAAAAATACTTCTGCTCCCTTTGAAAGATAATCAACTATCTCATTGTACCAGGAAACAATATTAAATGAATTAAGATCATCCTCATTAAAAAGGAATTCGTAATATGTCGTGTAATCTGTTATATCAAGATCTCCAGGACTAGGTGCTCCTGATGTATTTGTTATGTATGTAAATTTAGCATCGAGCGGGGTTGGTCCGGTTGGCCCGATATAGTCAAAATTTAACGGATTACCTTGCTTATTAAAAAATTTTAATCTAGAATCTGCCATTACTTAGAAAACTCTTTTATTGTTTTTATTTACTGTGTAATTAGCAAAATTTCTAATTTGTTTGGTTGTTTCTATAAGAGCATAAACTACCCTCTCGAAATAAACTAGAATTCCCGCTTTAACTGGATCCCTATAAATAACATTAGATAAACTCCTTTTCATGAGTTGGTTCTGATAATCAAATCCATTATACAAATTGTCATTTAAAGTATCCCTTATATCATATATGTTTTGAGCTGGATCAAAATCATAATATCTTCTTTCTACAGTAACCTTCGGTAATTCTTTCATTATTTTTTTATATTCCTCCATTGTAGAACAGGGTGAATATTTATATTGTCCGTTAGCATTGATTATTGCTGTTCTGTAACCGGAGCATCCTATACTGGATGATCTACTAATAGCTAGATCTGGTGTATCATAAATATCCTTAGGATTATAAAAAGTAGTATTAGTAGTTACCGGTTTAACTCCATTTACCGTGTAATTTACACTCTTATCTTTTTCCCCGAAAAAAGGTGAATAACTTTGCATTTTAATTGATATTTCCTTTTATTATTGTTGCTCTATTGCTAGCATTAAGTTCCATTCTAAAGTTTCTAGGAACTATGGAAGAAACTGTTATATTCAAAGGACCTGGCTTTCCCTCAACTATTCCTTCAGTGTAGAAGGTACCGTTTCTGTCCCTCCATCCTCCTCTTAGAATAACTAATTGATTTCTACCTATAATTATATCCCCGAATTGGTCCATTCCGATAACTTCGTCCAGCTGTTCCTGAGAAACATTAGGAAGATTTTGAATCAGGGTCTGGTTTTGCTCATTTGCCTGACCCACGAAATAAAAAGAAACTGAATCCACACCATCAACGGATTCTATCAGAGCTATCATATCAGACTTCGGTATACGATCTCTTCTTTTTAGATTAAGCATATATTCGGATATCTTCTTCCTGATATTAAGCTTTATCGTGGCTGGATCGGATCCCTCAAAGATACTTATTATAATATTAGCTGCAAATTTAGTTATTACTGGCTCTACTATCTTAACAACTGTTGTTGCTATCATCGATCCGGAATCTTCGATTAGATTAAGTATGGCAATTTTCTGGTCTTGTGTTAACAGAAATTCAGATGTAGCAACGTTGAAATAATCCTCATTGCTTGATATATTTAGAGTAATATCAGGAACTAGATACAGGTAAACCACATTATCGTCATCTAAGTATTCATCATCAAATGTTGAAAAAGCATGAATTTGAGAGAATATACCCAATTTATTTAAAAATATCTCATAATTATCGGCATTAGCAAAAACAAAAGATCTACTAGTTTTGGGTGCTACTAATCGGATTAGATTAGTGGTTTCTGGATTAGATCCAAAAGATGGATCTATTTCATTGGTTATATCTATATAAAGATTTAGATCGACTTCGTTACCAAAAAGATCAGTCCCAGAGGTAACAAATTTATATGTCAATGGACGATTAGGAGCGGATGATGCGTTACCTGAAAGACCACTCCCCTGTAGATATTCTATTCTTATTCTGGATCCACGTCTAGGAATTAATCCAAAATTAGAGTTTCCAAAATAAACATCGAGTCCCTCTGAAATACCTCCTCTTACAAGATATCCCTTCCCATTTAGAGGTATATCATATAAAGAATCGTACATTCTCCATTTCTCCTCATTAACATAAACATCAACGTAAAATTGATCTATATAGGCTCCGGAAACCGATGGTAGATTAAAACTCTGCAGTGCTAATCCAGTTCCAGTAACTATTGCGTTACTAAAAGTTCCCTGAGCTATTTTAGTTCTCAGTGAATTTCCTCTAACAAGAGGAATAGTTACTTCTGGACTAGCAAATCTAAGAGAATATACCTTCCCGTTCTGTTCACATCTAATCTGAGAGTTACTTGTTATAATAACAGCTCCTCCTCCTACACCGCTTTCTCTAGCATTCCATTTCAGAGAAACCTCTCCCTGTGCTGCTCTAGCTCTCCCGGGATCATATCCGGCAATTCTAGCTAAACTTCTAACTGAGTAGTCTCTAGTAGCTTCCTGTATATTTAGTTCAGTTATAGAATCCTCTATGAAATAAAGTATCAGCTGGGAAATATTCTGAAGGACAAAGAGTATTTGTCCCCAAGCTGATGCAACCGTAAAAACATTAGCGGTCTGATTATAGGTAGACTGAAGAAAGTTAAAGGTATCTCCCAATAGTCCATTTATTAGTATATTATTTTTTCTAAAAATGTTCATATCTATCTTATGTTAATCTTAGTGTAACAGCGGGACTTAAACCACCATTCTGAGGTAATTTAAAATCGAGAGTAGCAATATCTCTTAGTTTTCCCACGAAAAATTTAAGCTCGTATGACCCTCCTAGGGTTCTAAATAAAGGAACATATACATTAAGGTATAGATCAATCTCCTTTTTAATGCTAGATTCGGAAAGATTCAGATTAAAAATAAGATCCTCCATATTTAAACCAAATTTTGGATCACCTAGGACTTCTCCCTTGTTTGTTAGCAAGAGCATTTTAATCTGGCCTACGCAGATTTCAACAGGATCTGTTGTTTCCAACTGATAAGGGTTGTACTCAGGATCCTCTGGGTCTCTATTATAAATCTCTCTCATGGAAGAACTGTTTCCATGTATATATCGAGATTAGTTCCACTGTAAGAAATAGGAAGGAGTGTTCTCACCGTTGATCATATCCATAACTTCCTGTAGTTCTGTTGCTCCTTGACTTCCTATCTCTCCAGCGTTAATTTGAACACCACCAGGAAGATTGTATGAGAATACCCCCAGCATTTGGGATAAAGCTATTTTACACTTAGCTATGCAATATCTAACAAACAATTCATCATCATATAGGTATTCGTCTGGGATTGCAACAAAGCACCTAACAGAAACATCCACTCCGCCAACTCCAAACCCCTGAGCTAATTGTCCCTTCCCAGATCTATTTGGATCTCTACCTAATATAGTTAAGAATTTTGTGTTTTTATTATATTTAAAGGCATATGTATTTAATAGATAGGCCTTAGCCAAATCAAAATAAGAATACATCACCGTTCTATAAACAAGATTATCTCCAACAAAAGGAGATAATAGGAGTTCAGATCCAAGCAACTTAGAATCACTGAAATCCCTGTCTGGGTTTCCGGATATCCCATAACCACCTAGCTCTCTAACTTCATAAACAGCCACTATTGCTTTAGGAAGTTGGATTTGTCTAGTTCTTTTAAACTCAGGATGTTGAAATAAAGAATTTGCAAGAACGAAAACTCTTTCCTCTGCAGCATATTGATAGTTATCATAAAACCATGCTTTAGCCCTATTTATGATTCTTTCGATTTCCTGTACATTAAGCTGATACGGTAAAGCACAGCTAAAAGAGAGAGCGTCCTGTATTTCTTGTACTAATTCTTCTTGAGTCATCTGAGTAGATTTTTTTAATAATTCATGTTACCAAACTTTGGATTATTATATCTATCATTCAGATCCTTTAATCTTTTATCTGTAACAAATCTAGCCATTCTTTGATCTGCAGGATTTTTAACTTTCATGGTTTCTTTGCTTATATCAGAATTCTCCCCGATATTACCAGCTCTTAAAACCCCACCAATTATTTTGCAGTTAATATTCTTTCCTTCGCAGTCTATAAAACAATCCTTAAGCTCATTAGAAAAATCAACTATCGTGGATTTTACTTTAGAGGATGTAACTTTAGTTCCACTGTAGATATAAGAATCTTCTATAGACGATTTCTTAATGTCGCAATTATAAATATTACAATTTTTAATAACCGCATTTTTTATATCACAAAGAATAAGATCCAAATTGGATAGCTCGAATGAATTTCTACATCTAGCTTCTTTTATTTGGTATCTCCCAGTTGTGGTGTCATAATTAAAATAACAAGAAGTTATATTTCCTTCAACTATTAAATCAAATATCTTATCTCTTATTACAGGAAAATATGTCTTAACGTTCTCGTCAAATCCCTTAAGATCTATAAATACGTGGAAATCAGGGAATGCTTTAAAGAAAAAATCAGGGTTGCTAAATGATCTAACAACTTTAGAATATTTTGACATCATTTTCTGTAAAGATGCAAGATCCTCCTTATTGTATCCAGATATTCTGTGACTTAGAAGATCATAAAGATAAAGAATTATATAATCAATAATTTCTCTAATATCCTTACTTTTTTTCTGATAGTCACGATTCCCGAGATATCTAAATTCCAGATACCCCTTTGGTATTTTAGTGAAATTTACCCCATAATACTTGTCGTTGGGAACTTTGTACATCTTAGGGTCTATCGTGCTTATATTCTCTAGCATAGAAAATCTATTGATCGGAACTACCCTTTTTATAGATTTTGCATACACGTTTCTTTCCCTATTACCAAATTTGGAATATATGAATGGCTCATCTAAACCCAGTATAAATTTAAGCTTATCCAGGTTCTCCATTCTGTCTTTTACGTCTCTTCTAAACTTATCAAAGCTAACTGAAAATTGGAAAGCACATCTATCAGTGGTCCACCCATTCTCGTCTATCCATTTTAAAGTCTTTATCAGTATGGTAATTGCCTCATTATATGGTAAAGGCCCTGTAATAAACTCCATCATTTTGCTCCCACCTGAATAATCCGGTTCTAGCTTAAAATTATTAGCATCAACCGGAATATTCGAATGGTATTTCTCAGATACCTCTACTTTTTTCTTTAAAAGCTTAGATAAAGATTCTGCTGCCCTACCTTTTAGAAGGTTGGTATAGAACTCAAACTCAAATCCTATAACAGAAGAACTAAGAGCATGTAGTTTATCAACATGTGTTCTATTATCCGACATCTACTAGTTGAACAAATATTTTTCCAGATAGTGCATCAACCTCATATGGGGTCACGGTTAATATATCTCCCGGTTTAACTCCTCCTGATTTTTTGCCAAGTCTGTCTTGTGGAACTAAAGCCATAAGACCCAAAGATTCTATTTCAACTAAAGCCCCATTTTTTCTTTTGTGCTTAACTTTTGATTCGTAGATATCTGATGTTCCCTCCTTAATTCTATTTTCAAGGTCCTGGAGGATTATATTTCTTTCCAGTGGTTTATCGAGAGTAAGGGTTAGTCTGTTATTTTCTTTTATCTCTTTAACGTAGAATTCTACCTCGCTTCCAGGGGTAAGATCAGAAAGATAACTTTCGTCTTGGAACTCCGTCTTATGGATAAGTCCGGTATAAACACTGTCCCATTCAACAAATACACCAAAGTCTGATGTACCAGTAACATACCCTTTATATTTTTTAGTCAGATCAAGCTCTTGGATTTTCGAATCCATTATCTTATTTAGATACTTCTTATATGATACGATGAAGATGTCCTTAGCTGGAACGTAACCTTCAATCATTACATGAAGTGTCTTACCAATATAAGATTCGAAATCGGTTATCTTGTTAGCAGCTGCAAGAGATCCAGGTAGGAAACACTTAATTCCAGATAGATCGGCTATATAACCTCCTTTATTTACGCTAACAACCTTAACAAGATAAGCGCTGCTTTCTTTCTTAATCTGATCGAATAATTCAGCTCGAAGCGTGTGGATGTAATATTCAACAACAGACCCGTTAAAACCTCCGTTGACTTTTTTAACTCTTGCATTAACATCCTCACCGATATTAAATGTAATACCATCGATTCCCAGTTTGGTGGCATCTTTTAATTCCTTCTTGAGGTCGATATAAATTGTTTGTCCGGAACCGGTCTGAGCAAGCACCTTGTCAGAATATACATCCATGATTTTACATTTATAAACAGAACCTTCAACTAGATCCTTAGATCCCCCGTCTAGCATGTGGTATGTTGATTCGTATTTCTTATATAATTCTTCAGCGTAAGGCTCGTGACAATACACTTTAGATCCATCTAGAGCTTTAATTCTAGCATTAGGTTTAAATTTACCGGAAACGTTCCAGTCGAATTCTTCAGAATTTGGAAAATTCATATTTTTTTTAGTTTATGAGTGATTAAAAATACTGTTAATTATACTATATATCCATCATTAAGTTCCTTTAAAAGTACTCGCAGAAATATTTCTAAAAGACTGCAAAAACAAATGACGGAGCGGGGATAGGAGAGGGAGCAGCAGGGATCTGTCCAAAGTAAATAAATTTGACAGTAAGAAGGTGTGTCGCAAAAACAGCTGCTATAGCAGCAGAGGTTGCTTTTGCTGAAAGCTTACCTGCCTCATCTATTTTTTTAATCGCAGCGGATGGATTTACTTGATATTGTAAAAATGTTATCTCCGGAATGAATTTGGGATTTACCCCTACATTAAAAGCCTTCTTAAACCCCTTAGCTATTATAAATGGAAGTCCAGGGAAAACTATCTGGTAGGTATTCGGAATAGCTATGGTGGAAGGGGGAACTCCAGTTGCTCCCGAAAAAAGAGTCTGTGTTCCCGTTCCTATTATTGTCCAAAATAAAACTAGGGATCTTGCCATTATGGTATATGGATCCTTCTCTGAATCTATTATCATAGTAGCCAGCTGGTCTGTTACATTCTGGTTTATCTCGTCATCCTCTCCCTCTATTTTTTGAGATTCCGGTATATTTTGGGATCTCTTTATTTCTGCTATTGCTTTATCCTTAGCTGTTTTTTCTATGTAAGGTCTTGCTATCTCTAGCCAAGTCTTTAGCTCATAATCAGCATAGAGCTTTATAAGGATTCCTAGCTCCGAATTTATAGTAGCACTAAGGTTTTCATCGCTAGATCCCGTTACGGATCTGTATGCGTCACCTATTTGTCTATAATCTCCACCTTTACCGTATAACTTAACAAAATCTCTAATTAGCTCACCGTATGTAGTGTCAACTCCTTTCTTGTTTATGTCGGGTAAAAGATCATATCCAGTATTTCTGTACGATATTAATTTAAGAAGTCCTGGTAGATATGTGTATGCTTGCAGAGTTGATATAATCTCATTTATAGTACTCCCGAATATGGACAAAGGGATTCCATATCCCTCGGGTAATGTTAGATCGACTCTGGTTTTATAATCAAAGATCTTATTTGACTTCGGTCCATCCTTTTGTTTAATAAAGAAAGTCTGGCTAGAGTTAGCTATAATCTCATCATAATACTTAGGATCCACCTGAGGTAGAGTATCCACACTAGAAGGTGGCTCACTGGGTATAGATTGTTCTGCTTCAAAAGTGGCAGGATCGAAAAAAGATTTATCTTTCTTCTTATTACTGAACGATAATTTTTGCTGATCTGGGTCTTTAAGCATCATCTCCATTGCTTTACCAAAAGACTCCTTTAAAGCTCCTTTTGCTGAAATTACTTTAGGATCATTCTTGTTAAATAAAGCAGTTCCGGGCAAAGGTCTAGCTCTATTTGATAGTGCATCTAAATAAAGCTCTATCAGCTTGTCCGCATTTTTCTGTGGCGTTTTTTCTACCTTAGATGTTAGATAATCAGAGAAGCTATCTATAAATCCTTTCCAGTCAGCAGGCATAATTACTTAGTTTTTGAAACTTGACTTAAATGAATGTTATCAACCATAGTAGGGATTGGCGTCCCAGATGGACCCACTGGAGTTGGATGTGTGTGAGAATTAAATAGGGTTAAGAATGTATTGCCTTTAACTAATTTCTCAACAGCAGCTTCCCCTAATTCTATATTACTTGAATTTACAATAACTTTTTGCTTTCCCCCGCTTTTTTCCATTCTTATCTCATCGTCATTCATTTTAAGAACTATCCTCAGTTTTTCAGAATCCGTTCCACCATTTTGTGTGTCCAATTGTATAGTTGCATCTCCCAATTGGAACACTAGTCCATTCTTTCTTGTGTATATTAGCTTTAGTGTTCCGGGTTGTGCATCTCCATCATAAACTAAAGACTGTGTCCCATCGTAAGAATTATCCTCCTTTAATTCAGCCAGTAAATCTTGAGAAATTTCTTTGACATAATGAAAGTACATTTTATAGTAGTTGTTCTGTTCAAAATGTACAGCTACTATAGACCCTAATCTAGGTATAGAAAGGTTACCACTTCCACTATCCGCTCCGAAAGAGAGACCCGAGATCTGCTCTGCCCATGGTAAATCTTCAACCGGTATATCGTCAAGAACGCCAAAGACAGAAATCTTGGCTCTCCCCCTGTAGAGAGGATCTTTTATGTCTACTATTTTTCCGAGGTAACTCTTTTCGCTATCCATAATTAATCATAATTAGTAGGATCTGGATTAAACTGTCCTAAACTAACATTATATTTTGTAGGTGGTTTTAGGTTCCCTAAATCTATAGGCCCATCTATTTTAAAATCATCAGTAACAGGGGGATAAACCTTTCCTATTTCTCCTCTGGATTTTGAACTTACAGAGGCTTTAGTTGGAGGATATACTGGGGTAGGTGTGCTATCGAATGTATTGGAAGGACTTCTTAATTCACCTCTGGATGATATTGCCACTTCCTCCTGGTAAACAGGTCCTCCCAAATTTTCGGATGATGAAGGGGCAGCATCAGAATAAACCTTAGTTTCCCCTAGTCCAGATGTCTGTGTGGGGTTTACTGGATAAACATTATCATTTCCCATATTTTTGGGAACTGGGGAATCTGTGTATACATCTTCACCTAAACCATTTCCATAAACTCTCTCAGGTACACCAAGATCAGTCCCAGGGACATTAGAATATACATCGTCATTAAAATCGGGGTAAACCCTGTCAGGAACACCTAAGTCCTTTCCGGGAACGTTTGCATAAACGTCACCTTCAGGGGAAGGGTAAACCCTATCCGGAGATCCAAGATCCGCTCCCGGAACAGTAGAATAAACGTCACCGTTAGGATCAGGATAAACCCTATCCGGAGATCCAAGATCCGCTCCAGGAACAGTATCATAAACATCACCATTAAGATCTGGATAAACTCTACCAGGAACACCCAATTCCTGTCCGGGTACCTGATTGTAAGCATCTCCTTCTGGCTCTGGATATACTCTTTCCGGCGATCCAAGATCTTGACCAGGAACATTGTTATAAGCATCACCTCCAGGGGAGGGATAAACTCTCTCAGTTACTCCTAGATCTTGTCCAGGAACATTAGTATAAGCGTCTCCGCTAGGCTTATTATAAACCCTTTGAGGTGGTCCTCCTAACCCTGTAGTTTGTGGATTTGGTAAGGTTGTTTCTCTTATACCTGCATTAACACCGTCTAACCCGTTTATGAAATTCTGAGCACTATTAAATGATAATTCTGCTAATATCTCAGAAGGATTAAAGCTATAAGCGTTACCTAATACTAATTTATTAAGTCCACTTAGATTTCCTGCTAAGTTAGCTACACCTTCATTTACCAGATCATTGAGAGAATTACTCACGAAATTGGTCAATAATTCTCCACCTATAGAAAGAGCTCCATCTACGCTTCCGGGATTTCTTTGGACCGAAGATCTAGCAGCATCCCAGCTATCACCAAGAACAAGGGGTTTACCGTCTTGTCTAATGTTTGGATATTGACTTCTCATTCTCACTCTACCGATGTGTATCTTAAATTTATTCGTAGATGCGTTAGCACTTGTTCCTATATTAAGATCGCTAGGTATTGGGGTACTTTCGGTAAAATCAAACTCGCAATTTTTACATTCAAAAACAATGACAGGTTTTATACCCGATTGGTCTTGTTGATTCTGGAGTAAAGAAAAATCATTATCCAACCCCGACTGATTTGCTATATTTCCAACAAAAGAGTTAAATGAGCTAGCCGGATTTGTTGAAGAAGATCCACCGTTGAAATTCTGATTTTGTTCTCCAGCTACAGTAGTGGCAACACCTAAATTACTTCCTGGATTATTTCCGGAAGCTAGAAGGGTAGAAACATTATCTATTGCCGTCAGTGCTGCTGATGATCCAATTAATCTTGATGTTTTAAAGAAATTTCTAATCTCTGATACGAAAATGTACATGGTAAATCTCCTAAGATTTCTAGGAAGTAATTCTCTCATGTTATCGTAATCGAATGTTGCCTGATTATAAAGATCAGCTAAAGCTGATATTCTTAAATTTAATGACTCCAGTGTAGTTATCTCTAAAGTCTTACCGGCTGCTCTCTGCGGATTAAACGAGCCTCCAGATTCTTCCGATTGATATCCCGGTCTAGCAACTTTAGCTAATTGATCCAGACCTGAAATTGATTGAAAAAACCAAGGAGAATTAGACAATATATTATCTAGGGTGTTCTTAAACTGCCTTAACATATCAGCTCTTTTAGGACCATAATCAAAATCAAATTCTCTTTGTTCTAGATAAGATGCTGCTGAATAGAATTGAACCATACCATCGGCAGAAGGGTTTCTGTAATCGTATTGAGGTTGAGAGAATGGATTGGAAGCTGCGAAAGCTCCCCCAGATTCAAAAAAATAACTTCTGTCCTTAAAAAGAGGACTAGGAGGAATACCATCTTCCGGACTTATAGGTAGTGTACCAAAGTCAAATACTATCTTAAATCCAAGGTATGTTGGATCCTCATAATTTCCCTGTTTAGATAATTTAAATCCCTTGAGAAATAAACTCCTCTCTCTATCGGTTGCTCCTAAAGACATAAGGTTATTTTATTTTTCATATTTATCCTAATTTCTAGAATTGTCCCGTTTGGATAGAAATAGGGAAAGCCTTCGGAATAGTTCCTGATGAGTTAGCAGTCCACGTTCTTTTAGATAGAGAAAGCTTCTGTCTCATCCCACCTGAAAATTTAGACCAATAAACCTCCATTCCAGTAACAACGTAATTTCCTGATAAGAAGTTATCTATAGTTGGATTGAGACCCGTATTCTTATCCTTATTGGAGAGATTACCAGAGTTTTGCTGTCTTAGACCTCCATCAAAAACATAGATAGAAACTGGTAAAACCATTCCCCTTATAATTCCGGGAAAATATGAGGAAAGTTCTACCTCCAGAGTCATTTTAGAAACATCGCTAATATTTATGGTATTCTGAACCGTAGCATGATAATAGTTCTGATGAACCCCATCATTTAAGTCCGGAAAATAATTCAGAACACCAAACCATTCTCTTCTTGTTTCATTTTTATATTCATTATCTCTGGCCCTTCCCTTCTGAAGAATAGCACCAGGTCTTACATTATCCGTTGTTTGGGTTTCTATCTCGTATTTAACGTACTTTCCATCCAAACTCTGCTCTTCTGCTTCCTCGTCATAAAATCCAACCTCGGTTATATAGCCAAACTCGTTAGTATTATTACCAGCTCTTGATGTTAGAGTATACCCATTTATGAAAAATGGAGTAACGCCAGCTCCTACTGCATTGGTTATTATCAGCGGAACTTTAGCTGAACTTGGAGTTGGGGTTCCGGGAATAGCTGAATCCATTTTTAGACCTCCATCCGTATATCCAGGAACAATAAGAACCTCCTGCTTAGGATCTCCATCGAAAGCAAATTGACTTCCCATGTTTACGAAGTTCAAGTTGTAATATGGATCTATCCAACAATCGAAAAAACTTTGCTCATCATCCTTGTAAGATCTAAGACAAACCTCCTGTATAAAGTCATAATAGGAATAATTGGGGCATATCCATGTCATCGAATCATTAGTTGTTTTCTCATTTGTTGCAAATCCGAGATTCAACTCTTGAGAAACGTCAAGTAAAACATCTGCTGAATTCATTTTACTGAAAGATCTAATCTTGGGAGAATATAATCCTGGGATGTAGGCCTCAGCAACTATATGGAATCTAAATGTAGTTCCATTAGAATCTGTTCCGCTCGGTGAATATTTACTAGAAACATCTCCAGAAACGCTAAGAACTTTAAAATCCATCCTTAAAGGATTGTAGAAATCACCCGGAGATCTCATATATGTTGAAACTATATCACCATCCTTAGGATAGTTTACCGATATAAACACTGTTTCCAGTGGAGTAAATGAGAATCTTATTATAGGTAGAAATCCACTAAGATCCAGAGAAAAGGAATCCAAGTACTTAGATACGCTATATCCATTTATAGACATAAATGGTGAATTAAGACCAGTCGATTTATCCTGACCAGCACCAAGTTCTCTCTGCCTATCTGGGTTATCTGAACCGTTAGTTCTGTCGTTTTGGACTAGGTCGTCTAGCTTCATATTATTAAGAGCTAGAGTTACTATTTTAATCGAATCTACTGTCATTTAAAAAAAATTAGTTAGACGGTTTATTAGATCCTCCACCACCCGCATCTGGAGCAAAGATAAGGAAACCGTCTTTCTTAAGAATGGATCTTTGACTTGGCTGCATGACATTAGGTGGAAGAATCATCTCCGGTTGATTCTTAACTTTACTAGCTAAGAATTTTTTTCTACCATCAGAGACCTTGAATTTCTTCTGTTCTTGGTTTTTTCTGAATGCTTCATTCGGATTTGTATTGGTATTAGAAGATGCAGAAGCCTGATTTTTTATCTTTTTAACATCAAAAGATCTTTCGACAGTATTATCCGATGGAATAAGAATAAACCTACCTTCCTTCAAAGCGAATGGATTGCTTATCCCATTTATTTTTAAAAGAGATCCAACTTTGGCTTGATCTCCTAGTTTAATAGCAGCAATAAGATCAGGTCTCATCTGATAAATGTCCTTAACAAAAAAGAAATCGTCTATCTGTATATCTAAGTTATTATAGGTAATCGAAGATTTTGTTAAGTCCCAAATACCATATTTGCTAGAATCTAATCCTGGTTCGGGATTAAATACCGACTTGTTCTTTTTTAATGTGTCTATAAGTAAAAGTCCCATTAGAATTTATTTTTATTCCTCTGTATTTATAGGTCCAAGTTGTTCCTCCAGACCATATGTTGTATTGAAGGCATCCCCTTGCATATATTGATTAGCTAGATTTTCACTAAGAACATTCCCATTAACATCAGAGAATGCACTGAACGACTGAATGGATGAGGATGTTGATGCACTAGAAGAATATAATCTACCATCACCTCTATTAAACATGCTTTCTATTTCTCCTCTTTCTCTATCTCTTCCATGTTCTAAACTAAATGTTGCTTTTAATGTAGTCGGGAAATCGTCAGGTCCTAATACATCACCGAATTCTATTTTTACATTATTGCATATTAGATTCCCTATCATTGCTATAGGATTACATGGATTACCTATAGTTAGGTGCCATTCCCCAATAGGGGCTCCGGTAAGTAAACTAGCAGGAACCTGCCAATTATCAGTAAATTCTTTGGTAACTGATAATTTTAGAAGTCTAGAAAATCCAGTACCAAATTTAGAAGCAAGGTCTTTTACTTTTTCTAGATCCAGATTCTCAGTATTTAATTTTTCAAGTATCCCTCTAAGTTCGTCTAAAGCGCTCTGGGAATCCGTAGCTGCATCAGTTCCCTCACCAACTTCGCCATTAGAAACTACCTCATCCTGGGCCGAAACTGCATTACCTACAGGATTTACCAGCTTATCCCCGTACTTTAGAAGAAACTGCAATGGATTTCTGTAAAATGTAGCAAGACCCTCATCTCCTCCAGGAAACCCATAAGCAGGAAATGTAGACTTATATCTGGTTTCAGGAGTTAAGAAATTACCATAATTCGTACCTATCGACAGAAGATTAGCCATTATGTCCAGTATAGCAGCTTTAGTATTGACCTCACCAACCGAAGTTAATTCATACTCAAAAACAATATCAAGGGTCCCCGCGGTAAAGGATAAACCAACATCTCTAACTTTAGTATTTTGAACTACGTCGAGAGGTACCCAAATAAATTCGCTCATTACTCCAAGCGATCCATCCTTGGCTCTATCTCTAAGTTGTTGAAATCTTAGACCCTCTATAGTTTGATTATTCGGATCAAAAGCAACTGCTGTACCCTCCGCAATGCTGGATATCCCGGATGCGATATCCTCGCTACCTGTTGCCGCTCTAGCAGCAGCTGAAAACCATTGATAAGGTAAATCCTGGAAAAATCCTTTAGAGAATGCCTCGGTTTCTTTAGCTTGCTCTTGGCTTTTAGATCCCCAAGAAAGTCCAGTTGTAAATTGGATTAGACTGCTAAGAGTATTTCCAGTATTTCCGCCAAACCATGTAACAGCTTGAGCAACCGGTCTTCCTACACCCTCTTTAGAGTAAGAATCCGACTGCTTAACCGACTCGGGTATCGACATATTATCTAGTATTGGAGTGGTAAATCTTCGGAGAGTTATCATGTAATTATTAGGTATTGCTCCATAATATTTACAATATAAAAAATCTTTCCAGTAATATGGGGCAGATAATCCACCTACTATA
>JACCDW011287238.1_pt1 | contig 55531 bp, 88 predicted proteins | sample 7449781 | NCBI WGS metagenome assembly JACCDW01 (sample SAMN15323449, study PRJNA562643) | freshwater metagenome | isolation source: river surface water | place: USA:Blue River Watershed | collected 2017-08-18
TGATAAAGCCAACAAGGGTAAATAAAGATGAGTGAATCTATAGGCGATTTTTTCGCACAACTAAGTATTAAACTTAACCAATCTAGTATACCTACATTAATCAATGAGATAAAATCAGAACTATCTAAGAAAGGTAATGTAGGTATAGGTGTAGATGGTCACTTCAATGTCACCCAATTACAAGCTAGTTTAAACACAGCACTGAAAGGGCTACAAAAGAAATCAGTTGAGATTAAGGCTATAATTAAGCCAGTAACCGATGCTGTAGTTAAAAGCACTGAACCAGTAGTTAAAGCTGTAAAAAGTGCTGTAGGTGATGAACCTGAGAAGGCTAAAACAACTAGAAAAAGTAAGAAAGCATCTAAAGAACCTAAACCAGTTAGAATGTCTGATGCTGAGTATTATGATATAATAGCTAAAGATAGGTTACTGAGGAAACAGGAAAAAAGTAAAAAGGATAGTGACAATAGGTTATTAAAGCAAAGATTAGAAGATGAAAGAATCATAGCTCAAGATAACATAAGAAGGGATAAGGCTAAGCAAAAATATGATGAACAACAAGCAAAACTATTAGCTAAAGCAAATAAAAATAACCAAAGATTATCTGAAATAGAAAGTAAAAGGTTAGTTAGGCAATCCACCAAGGAAGAGGTTGAAAGGGTAAGAAGTGAGAACAAAGCTAGGTTAGATGCAATTAAGCAACAGAAAGAAGCTAAGCTAGAAGAAGTTAGAGCTGAAAGGAAACTGATTGCAGAGAAGAAAAGTGCCGATAAATCTGAAGCAGCTAAGCAAAGATTACTTGACAAATCTAGGAAGTTAGATGAAAAGTTTGTAACCTACCTAAGGAAGCAGATGATTCAAGTACAGCAAGGTGGCACATTAGCTCCTACACAAAGGGCTGGTGGTACTGATGTACTAGAGTTAATGAGAAATAAGTTAGCCAGTGGATTAACAAGGGTAGATTCCGGTTTCTTAGATGAGTATGAATCTGTACTTAAGAGGCAAAGGGAGATTGCTAATACTAACAAGGCAGCTAGGTTAGAGAGATCTGATAAATCATTACTTACGAAATCTATCAAGGACTTAGATGGTGGATCATTCATCACTAGAGCTAAGAATATTACCAGTAGATTAGATCAGATGAGAGCTGAAAAGAGGCTAGAATCTAATATACTAAGTGAAGTAGCTAAAGGTAAGTTTGGTGGTGATCTAGAGAAAGCTAAAAGTTCAGATGATTTTGCTAAAGGTATAGCTAGATTACCTACCATAAATGCAACTAAATTGCAACAACAAATAGAGGCATTGGATAGTCACTTAGGTCGTATTCGTAGTTCTTATAAAATGAACATGGATAAGTTAGGCCAAGATTATGTAAATGCCTCAACTGATGCTGATAAAGAAGCTATAAAAAGAAGGATGGATAGCTTAACTAAGGCTAATGAATCTATACTAAGACAACATAGGGTATTACAAAGCAATCTAGGTGAGATTAGTGCAAGGGCTAATGAACTTAGAAATAGGCAAATGAAATCATCTTTCAGTGAAGCCTTAAATGGTATGCGCAATGCTATGACTAAGATGAGAGATTTATCTAATAACCTAGTTGCACCATTTATCGCTATGACTGGCTTTCAGAAGGCTAACCAAGTCATAGGTGCTTTTGAAAGCTCTAGGGTAGGTTTGGATGCTATTGCAAGCAGTGCTGAAGAAGCTGCTGATATGTACAAGCATTTAGATGAAGAAGCTATCAGGTTAGGGATGAGTATGCAAGATGTAGGTAACCCGTTTGTCAGGTTAGTTGCATCAACTGAGATGTCAGGTATAGATAGTAAAGTAGCTAAGGATTTGTTCACTGGTGTGACACAATCAGCCATTAAGTTTAATTTAGATAACCAATCAGTAGGACGTGTGATAGCTGCCTTAGGTCAGATAGCATCTAAGGGTAAGGTTGCAAGCGAAGAGCTTGAATATAGGCTCGCATCATAGAAATATGTTGAAAAATTAATCTCTTTAATTGCTGGAAACACTTGTTAAGTGTTGACTACTAACTAGAATAGTGATAATCTAGACAGTGAAAATGTCAACAATAGAGTCAATCAGCAGGTAAGAATCTTAGAAAAAACTCTGAAAACAGTAGGAGGATAAATGAACGATAAAATTATAGAAGGTAAAATAGTTAGAAAAAGCAGTAAATATCCTAATTACGGAACAACTGTGTGTGGTGAAGTTTACCGTTGGGATACGGAAAAGAAGATGAAAATAATACCAGTAGGTGGCAATAGGTTTAAGGGTGACAAGTATATGGGATTTAGGGTATGTCACAATAATAAACCTGGTAAAGGTTTTTTACATGTAATAATAGCAGATTGCTGGATACCCAATAGTGATGAAAATAAAACTCAGGTCAATCATAAAAACGGTATAAAATCTGATTACAATATAAGTAATCTAGAGTGGTGTACACCATCACAAAACCAAAGACATGCTGTCTCATCTGGACTTAAAGGTCAGAGATCTGAATTATATAACAGCACATTAAGTGATGACCAAGTTCACCTAATATGTCAAAGATTAGAGGATGGTTGGTTAGTTAAAGATTTAGCCGACTTATTTAATGTATCTAAAGATATAATAAGGAAAGTTAAAGCTGGTGACACTTACTTTACCATAAGAAACATGTATAATATACCACATAAGTATATAGCTGACTTATCTGAATCTACAGTAAGATGGGTCTGTGAGAGAATAAATGAAGGTATTTCTGATAAGGAAATATCTGCACTATCTCACAATAAAGGTTTAACCTGCATACAGGTTAAAAGAATAAGGTACAAAATCAGGTACCGTATAATTTCTGATGAATATTTCTAAGATTAAACTCCAACGACTAGTCGAAAGACGTAGGGCCAAGTGGCTCGAAATAGGAGACAACATAGCAGGTAAAGCTGATGTTGGTGATATAGTCTGGTCTACATGGGAACATGTAGCAGCTTAAAAGCGGACAGTGATTAACGAACACTGTTGAACAAAACGAAGAAGTCAGATAGCTGAACATTTACCTGGTGCATTCGCATTAGCTGCTAAATCAATGAACATGACTGTAGAGGAACTTACAGCAGCACTGAAGGAAGGTACAGTAAATTCTAAAGATTTCCTAGAATCATTTTCACTTGTACTAAAAGCTGAATCTGGTAAAGGTTTAGAGAAAATATTAGCTGGATTCAATTTCCAAATGAAGACATTAGGTTTCATGTGGGATAGGATGTTTAAAACACTAGGTGATCAGGGTTTAACTGATATTATGTTAGCCACTGTATCAGGTTTAGTATTTTTAACTAAAATGCTTACACTAGCCCTAACACCTGTATTGAATATACTCAGCACTATCATAAAACTAACATGGGCACCTTTATTTGCAGCACTTAATAAAATATTCGATAGGTTATCAAAGATAGCAAGTGTATACACTAGTTCACCTATATTTAAAATAGCTTATTGGTCTTCATTAATACTAGCTGTAACATTGTTAGCTGGAAAGTTTTCTAAGTTCTTTCTTATATTAGGTAAATCACTAGTTATAGTGGCAGGGTTTGCACTATTAGCATTAATAATTGAGGATGTGATAGGTTATCTAAACGGTGCTGACTCTCTAATTGGTCATATACTTGATAAAATGGGGGATCCTGAATGGAGAAAAGATCACCCAATAGCTGACATGTTCTTGACAATGTATGAAAATAGTCAAACATTTTTTGATTATGTTTTCACTGCATTTGATATGTTAGGTAATATCCTAATGGCATATCCGAGATTAGTCATGAACTCTGTCGCAGTTCTAACTAAATTCATAAATGATGTCAAATCTGGTATGGATTTTAAAGATGCATTAAGAGAGGCTAGAGATACTTTTGCTGAAATGCCTTCATTTAATCTAATATCACCTGAAATGGAAGAGAAGATACGCAGGTCATTTAATGCAACCAAGGAAGCATTGAAGAATGGTATGAATAATGCAGCTAATGCAATCATAAACCCACCCATGGTGCCTAACTTTCCCATGCCTGCAAGAACACAGCATGATTTTAATATGTTGGTTACAACCAAAGGTAATACACCGATAGATCAAGCCAATGCCGAAAGGATAGCTAAAACAATAGACCCATTTACGAAACAAAGCATAAATGCAGCAGTAGCTGGAGGTAGATAGTATGCCAAACTTATTATCATTTATCACTGCTGCATCTGTAGTAGGTTCACAAATAGCAGATAGATTTCCATCATCTATCCCTACTGTGCTTAGACGTAAAGGTACTGTTGTAGTGTTTGATTGTGTACCAGAATATTCAGAGCAATACTCTAGTAATATATCAGTACACCCTATTGAAACAGGATCAGATATTGTAGATCATGTAGTTAATAATAACCCATCTATAGAGCTTACTGGCTTTATAACATCTGTTTACCATCGATTATCAACTAAGACATTCTTTCAAAGTGTAGCTGAAACAGTCAGTAACCCACTTACAGCTACCAGCATTATATCAAGTAAACTCAACCTTGCTAGACAGACTACTGGCGATGATTGGAGAGATGCTTACAGGGTGTTAAAAGCCATGTGGGAATCTAAGCAATTATTATCACTTAGTAGTATATTAGGTGAACATAATGGTTTAATCATAACAGATATGTCATTCCCTAAAAATGCTGAAAACTTTGGTGGTTTGGAGATATCACTTACTTTACAAAAGGTAAGAATTGTGTCATCATCTGTTGGTATTGTACCAGTACCTGAGATAGTTAAGAAGGCTGAAGGGGCAACTGATAAAGGTAAAGGTGCAATAAAAGAAGCACTAAGTGACTTAGGTATTGATCCGAACTCTGATAAAACAATAGCTAAGCAGATAATTGAAAACAATTTTCAGGGGTATAAGAAACAATGATGTTACTTACTATGTTGGATGAACCAAATTATACCCAATCTTTTACCTTAGATGGTGTAGACTATAGGTTACAATTTCAGTTAAACACTAGGGAAAATCAATATTACCTTAGCATATTTAACAGTGATGGTGTATTACTGCTATCTGGGGTAAAGATAGTAAAGGATACACCACTTACTCTCAGATTCAAAAGAGCAGGATTACCGACTGGTGATTTCATGGCACTTGGTGCATCTATTAAGGATAAAATAGGTGAGGATGAATTTGTAAATAAAATGGAGTTTTACTATATAACAGAAGCTGAATTAGAGGAGATACTAGGTGAGTAGATTCCTCAGAAGATATGAACTATTAATAGGTGAAGGCGGTAAGGAAGGTTTACTTATCACCGATTTCCATATAGAGTTTGATATAACTAAATCAGCAGATTCCAATATGAACACTGCTGTATTTAGAATATATAACCTAAATAGAGATCATAGGAAGCAGTTACAATCTTTAGAAGAAAAGGATGGCTACTTGTACTTTAAAGTAGGATACGCTGATGAACCATTAGTATTACTATTTGTAGGTAATATTATCTCCTATTCTGCAAGGAGGGAAGGTGCAGAAATTATTACAGAACTAACTTGTGGTGATGGTTATAGGTATATTGTTGATTCAGATATCAACGTAGCATATCCAGAGAATACATCACTTACTACTATATTCAATGATTTAGCTAAGGCTACAGGTGCTTCCATAGGTAATATATCCGGTAAAGCACTTGGTAAAGTATTCAAAAATGGTATAACACTAAGTGGTAGGGTTTATAATTATCTAGACCAATATTGTAGGACATATCACATGTCATGGTCGATAAATGATGGTGTAATTGATATCAGAGATATCAACAGTAAATCACAATCTACAGGTTACCTAATAACACCTGAAAATGGTTTAATAGGTGAACCAAGTGAAACCAATAACAAAGTTAACAAAAAGAAAGCAAAAACTAAGCAATCTACAGAGGAACTAGTTGACGACACACCTACTGCTGGTATATCATTTACATGTTTGCTACAACCTGAGATCAGACCAGATAGGGTAGTAGAGGTAAGGTCTAATTTTGTAGGTGGTTTCTATGCTGTAAAATCTGTTACACATAGAGGTTCTTTTGAAGGTAGTGATTGGTACACTGAGGTTGAGGGAGATTTGATTAAATGATACAATTATCTGATGCTATTAAGTTACAGATTAATGCTAGGTTAGATCACCTGCACACTGCATTTCCTGCTACTATTGTTAGTTATGATGCTAATACCCAAAAAGCATCTGTACAACCGATGATAGAGAGACTAGATAGTAACGGTGAGAGCACAAAGCCAGCAGTTATAAATGGTGTACCCATATTATTCCCAAGTGCTGGTACAGGTATACTGTCATTCCCAATTAAAACTGGTGACCATGTATTAGTGGTAGTATCTGATAGGAGCTTAGATAACTATATGTTTAGTGATGGTAGTATAACCATCAACCCAGAGGATAGAAAGACACATGACATGTCTGATGCTATTGCTATACCTGGATTGTATCCTTATCAATTAGCTAGGGGTATCAATGTTGAGAATGTTGTGCTTAGAATGAATGCAACAGCTAACAATGCCCAGAATCCAGGTGAGAATAGTTTGCATCTATTACCTATTGGTAAAACTGAAGCAATAATATTACATGCCAACCAATATAATGGCAATCACAGTGTTATCAAGATATTGCAAAATGGTGATATTCACTTAGATACACTACAAGGTACTAACATACAGTTAACTCAAGCAGGTGATGTTACAGTCAATACACCCACTAAGGTAGTAGTAAACTCTGGTGGTAACACTGAGGTAAATGCTGGTGGGGATTGTAAGGTAGTGGCAGGTGGCCAAGTGACTTTAGAGGGCTCAGGTGGCGGAGCTGTTAACGGTGTAGTTACGGGGGCATGTCGTGATAATATCACTGGACTACCTCATTTCGATAAAAGCAGCAATGTTAAAAGCACAAAATCATAGGTAATTTATGGCAATGTCAACTTCTGGTTTAAAATCAGCCATCTTAGCAGAAATGTCAGCTAAAGGTTTCGATATACCTAATTCAGCTTATGGTGAGCAATATATTGAGGCATTAGCTACCGCAATAGTAACATATATACAAGCTAATGCAACAGTTACAGATGAATCATCAACTTGGCCAGTACAGTAGGTAATTATGGCAGATTTAAAACTTACACTAGATACACATGATCTAGATTTAACTAATCTACAGGTCAGTTTAACAGATGATACTGATGGTGAATCATTAGCTCAAAGGTTAAAAATAAATCTACTGGCCAATCTTGGGGAGTGGATCTTTAATGAAAACCTCGGTGTACCCTATCTCAGATCATCTATAGATCAAACACAGATATTCATATTAACAGATGGTGTCAAGGATATTGGCATTATTGATGGAATATTAAGGGAAAAGATACTTAGTGTACCCGGTGTTAAACAATTAGTAAGTTTCACATCTAGTATAGACAAAACCACAAGAACATATTCATTTGAATTCTCTGTAGTAGATGATAAAGGTGATTATGTTAACTTATCGATAGGACTATAAAATGGCTGGTTTAACAAGTACAGGATTAGTTATTAAATCCTTAGATGAAATAATTGAAGAAGTTAATGCTGATATAGTATCAGGGCTAGGTGCAAGTATTAACACAAGTGATGATTCTGTTATAGCTCAAATAGTTAAACCATTATCATTTCAAATGTCTGAGTTATGGTTAGCACTACAAGCTATATACAACGCCACTGACCCTGAAACAGCTTCTGATGAAGCATTAGATAGGGCATGTAGTGTAACAGGTGTACCCAGATTACCTGCTACTAACTCATTTGTTATAGCCCTAGTTACCGGTAACCATAACATAGTTATACCTGCATCATCTGTAGTTGAAGTAGATGGTACCGGTGATAGGTTTGTATGTGATAGTTCACTTACATTAGATTTAATCGGTATAGTATCAACTAAAGTAGAATTCACAACTGTAGCCAATAATACCACCTATACGATCACTGTAGATAGCGTAAACCACTCTATAACATCGGATGGTAGTGCTACCTTAGTTGAGATTGCTACAGCCATGCAGGCATCATTAAACGCATCTGTAGTTGATATTACAGCTACACTAGATGGTGATTATAAATTAAACATCATCAGTAATGATAACACAGTTAATATTGATGTATCACTATCTGCTGGTATTACTGTTAGGAAAGTTACTAAGCAGTTAGTGTTTGAATCACAGAATACTGGCCCAATTAGGGCACCTGCCAGTACACTTACTAAAATAGTGACACCAGTAGCTAATTGGGATAGTGTAACCAATCCACTAGATGCTACATTAGGTAGAGATTTAGAAACAGATACAGACTATAGAGTAAGAAGAAGAGCATCATTAGCTATTGCTGGTGCATCTACTGTACCTGCTATTAGATCATCATTACTTAGGATTGCAGAAGTAGTTGCAGCTATTGTAAAGGAAAATGACACTAATTTAACAGTATTAGGTAGGCCACCTAAATCATTTGAATGTATCGTATTAGGCGGAGATGATGCCGATATAGCTAAAGTTATTTGGGAAGATAAGCCGGTAGGTATTGAGACCTATGGCAGTGAAACAGTGATTCATGTAGATGATCAAGGTATCCCTAGGATTATTAAATTCTCTAGACCAACTGAGATATATGTTCATGTACTAGTAGAATATACATTATATAGTGAAGAAACATTCCCTACTGGTGGTGAATCAGTTATGTCATCTACCGTATTATCAACAGGCAGTGCATTAAGTATAGCGAATGATGTAATACCTGGTAGATTTAGAGGACCAATATACTCAGCAGTACAAGGACTAGATTCAGTAGTTGTTAAGATAGCAACATCTGCTACACCATCAGGACCTCCAGGTACATTCTCTGAGGCTAGGTTAACAATATCTGATACAGAGATACCTGTATTTGATTCAAGTAGAATAACAGTAACAGAAGTTTAAGGTAGTAATATGGCTGAAAGTTTTATTGAAATATTAGATCATGCTGATAGAGCCAAGTCAGCCATGCTATCACAATTTGCTGATTCTACTAATTTAAAGGTAATCGTTGATTCATTGGCTGCACAGTTACAAGAACTAGAAACTGCTATACAAGATGTACTAAGTAAAAGGATGAATATAGATTTGGCTGATGGTGTTACATTAGATCAAATAGGAAGTATAGTAGGTAGAAAAAGGAATGGTTTTAGTGATGCAGACTATAGGGATTTGTTAAGATTACAAATAGCTATCAATAATAGTAAAGGTAACCCTGAGCCAATATCATCTACTATCAAAAATATCACAGGAAGTAGCTTCATACAAACACAAGAGCAATTTCCTGCTGGTGTAGATTTTATTGTAGGTGATTCAAATATTAACCCAGATTTATTACCTCTCATAGAGGAAGTAGCCAGTGCTGGTGTAAATGTAAATATATATGCTATCAATAGTTTTGATGATGATGTGTTTGCTTTTGAAGGGTATCCAGAAGATATCTATGCACTTGGTTTTGGTGATATAGATGATCCATTACTTGGTGGTAAGTTTAGTAGTTTAGTAAATGTTTAATAAACACAGTGAGAGTGAGCGAAAATGAGTATAAGTAAACCTACATCCTTCCCCCGTTGGGCTACACAGCTATTAGCTAATGGTCCATTGGGTAGTAATAATAGAACAGAGGCTGATGAAAGTAAAAAAGATACAGGGTGGAATCACGGCGAACGGCCAGCCAGACAATTCTTCAACCACTTACAGTGGCTAAATAATGAGTGGATTAAGTATTTTGATGCCCAATGGAATACTGCTGGCCAAGTTAACTTTAACTTCAGCCAAAACCTAGATTCAACAACGGGTCTAACCTTTGCAGTAGATGCAGGTACAGTTACATTTGATGGTGTAGAGTCAGTTATAGGTTCTACATCACTTATACTTAATGCTAACTCAACCACAGTGATTGGTTTTGACCTAGATGCACTAACGATATCACAATACACATCAGGTAGTGAACCTGTTTCAGATTTTGTTAAGTTGTTTGTAGTTACTACTAATGCTTCAGCGATCACTAACGTAGATGATAGACGTACATTCTTCCAAGTGCAATCTCGCTTACAATCAGGTGACAATAAACTGATTATTGATGGTGGTACAGATACATTTAATTACACTAACAATGGTGTGAGTGTAATCTACGCAGATTCTGCGACGAATGTTGGAATAAACACCTCAACCCCATTAGGTAAGTTGCATGTTAAGACAGGTGAATCTGGTGTAGTATCTATTGATCCCTCTGGCAATATAATTGTAGCTGAAGGATCTGGTAATTCTGGTATAACTATTGCTACCCCTGCTACATCGGTAGGTTCCATATTGTTTGCAAACCCAGGAAGCAATGCAGATGGATCTGTAGTATACTCTCATTTATCTCAAAAACTATCACTAAGGGCTGGTGGTTTAGTTGATAAATTAACAGTAGATGTATTTAAGGCAAACATATCTTTACCTACAACTATAGGATCTAGCTCAATAGTACCTGAGGGTATGTTACATGTGTATCAAGGCAATTCTGGTGTGCCATCTGTGTCAGGAATAGCTGATGGAATAGTTATTGAGGATGCCGTTGATACTGGTATTAACATAGTCACACCTAATACAGCTACAGGTACATTAGCTTTCGGTGATCCAGAGAGCAGCGTAGCAGGGTATGTACAGTATTCTCACTCTACAGATAAGCTAGCTTTAGCTACGGCAGGAACAACTAGAGTTGTAGTGGATTCCTCAGGTAGGGTTGGGGCAGGTGTTACTTCCCCTTCAGCACAGCTCCACGTTTCTTCAGGTACATCGGGTGCATCACCCTTAGGTGAAGGGGTATTCTTAGAGAATGATAGTGACTATTACTTAATGATAGGTACTGGTACGACTAATACTGCCGGACTAATATTTGCTGATACAGGCTCAAACGTTGTAGGTAGTGTGCAATATAGTCATGCCGATGACAAGATGCACTTAGGTACTTCTGGTACCATTGATGTAACTATTGATAGTCAAGGTAAAGTGGGTTTTGGTACACAATTCCCATTAGCTAGTGTACATGTAAGAAAAGGTGATAGTGGCGTAACGCCAAATGGCAACGCTGCTGCATTTTTCATAGAAGATGCCACTACTACAGGCTTTACTGTCGGATCACCTAATAACGTAGAATGTAATATGTTGTTTGCTGATCCACAAAGTAGCACTGTAGGTGGTACACAATATAATCATGCTAATGATGTATTAGCACTTAGGGCTGGTGATGTACAGTCAGTATTTGTTACTGCTACTGGTATGGGTGTAGGTACTAATACCTTATTAGGTAAAGCGCATATCAAACAAGGTAGCTCAGGTGTAGGGTCTGTAAATAACTATGCTGATGGATTAGTCATAGAAGATCTAAACCCAACAGGTATTAGTATTTGCACATCTAATAGTGCATTTGGAATATTATCATTCTCTGACCCTCAAGGGGAGTCTGGTCAGATATTTTATAACCATGTTGATGATAGCTTCATATTTACTACAAATAGTACTCAGAAAGTACAAATAGATTCTACGGGTAATTTAAATGTCATACTAGGGTCAGTTAATTTAGCTGTTGGTTCTTATAAGATCAATAATATTGATGTATTATCATCTACTACACTTGGTTCAGGTGTTGTTAATTCTTCTCTAACATCAGTAGGTACATTAAGCTCACTTAATGTATCAGGCAATACAAGTTCAGCAACATTTAAAGCAGGTGATGGTTCTGCTGGATTACCATCTTATGCTTTCGGTAATGACAATGATACTGGACTTTTTAAACCAGGTATTGGTTCTCTAGCGCTATCTATGGCTGGCAATGAGAGGTTCAGGTTTACTTTAGGTGGAGAACTAGGTGTTAACACTAATGACCCATTAGGCAAAGTTCACGTAAAAGAAGGGGTATCTGGTGTTGTAGGTACTTCAGGTGACGCCAATACTCTAATATTAGAATCAGATGACAATGGTGGGATAAGCATACTAACACCTAACAATAAGGTTGCTAGTATATTTTTCCAAGACCCAGAATATTCTCAGCCAGGTAGTATTAGATATAACCATAACTTAAATTCACTTTACATAGCTACAAATAATGTTGATAGATTAGTTATTGATTCATCAGGTAATACAACATTATCAAACGACCTATTCGTCACAGGTAATCTGATTGTCAACGGTACTACAACAACCATCAATAGTACCACAGTTACAGTAGATGATAAAAATATTGAGTTAGGATCAGTTGCTGTACCTACAGATGCTACGGCTGATGGTGGTGGTATTACACTTAAAGGTACTACTGATAAAACTATCAGCTGGTCATCTATTACAGGTGATTTCGATGTTAGTGAGAATTGGGATTTATCTAGTGGTAAAAGCTATAAGATTGGTGGCACTAATGTATTAACATCTAGTAATTTATCTTTAGTTAATAATACTGCACCAAACGCTATTTCATTATCACGTACAAGTGCTGTAGCTAGAAACTGGACAATGGGGATTGATGGTGATGGTGGTTTCAGACTAACAGATGCTTCTAATAGTACTGTTGTATTAAGTGCACTTCCATCTGGGTTAGCTTATTTAGCTTCTGAAGGTGAATTAGCATTTAAATATAACGGTTCTACTGAAGGGATGAGATTAACTACCACTGGTTTAGGGGTAGGAATAACTCCTTCATCTAAACTTCACGTTAATGGGGCAGCACGCTTCGACAATGCTACTTTTTTCTATCATACAAACAACACAACTCGCATGGGCTATATCGCTAACCAATTTATAGCACTAGGTTCTGGCGATACTTCAGACTTATTTATCGTGGCTGACACCAATCTACGTTTTGGTGCTGGTGGTGCTAACGAATATATGCGTTTAGATTCTGCTGGTAACGTAGGGATAGGTACTACTTTACCAACTACTAAACTAGATGTAAATGGTGGTACTAGGCTAGGTGATGGTACTGTAGGCTATATCACAACATCTGCCGATGGCTATAGATTAGCTTTTACTAGAGGTGATGTTTCTCATATCAATGCTACAAATGCTGCTGGGTTTCTAGGATTCGGTACTGGTGGTGTTGACCAGAGGATGACACTCGATGCTACAGGTAAGTTATTACTAGGTACAACATCATCATTAGCTGAAAACTTTCACATATCAACCGGTAATTTCGGTTGTGATGCTACTGATATCAATGGATCTCATGATAATATTGTTATTGAAGATTCAGATGGTGGTGGTATTACATTCTTGGTGAACAACACAACTGGTGGCGCTGGTATTGTTGTGAACTCAGAAACATCTAATCTAACAGGTAACGATGTTACTAACGCTATATTAGGTTATATGTCTGATAAACATTGGGAAGTTTATACAGGTGGTACTGCTAATATTAGATTCAATGCTACCCACACCTTACCAATTGGATTAGGAGGTACAGTATCTTCTAAAGCTATTGAAGTTGCAGGAGATCAACAAGTTACTGAAATTACTATATACAATGCTCTTAGCGGTAATACAGCAGCTATAGGACAATTTGGTAATGCACCTGGTGTTAACAAGACAGCAGGAGCAGGTTTCTTAGCTGATTATGGTGAAACACCTGCATTACAATGGGTTAATCAGCAGGTTATATTACAAGATGGAAGTGAAAGTGCACCTAGTTTAACTTTTCAAGGTGATCCTGATACTGGGATATTTAGGTCTTCAACTTTTACTAAGTTTGTTGGTAATAATAATGTCGTAATGTCTATAGGGAATGGTACAGGTCTTGCTACTTTAAATGGATTAGTTGGTCATGTATTTAGTATATTAAATACCAATAATAGTGATAACACTTATTACGCATGGGCAGATGACTCAGGTTTTCAAGGGATTAATTATCGTTCTTTTACTAATAGATCACCTAGTAGTTTATTTGATCACATAGCTTGCAATAGTGGGGGTGATGAAGTTTACCGTGTAGATGGAACAGGACACTCATTTGCTGATGGTACCCACACCACTGGTGGTGCTGACTACGCTGAGATGTTTGAGTGGTTAGATGGTAATATTGATAGTGAAGATAGGAGAGGATGTACTGTAGCTTTGATTGATGATAAGATTAAAGTTGCTGAACAAGGTGATATTATAGTAGGTATTATATCAGTTAATCCATCTATACTTGGTGATGGATCTGAACTAGGTTGGTCAGGTAAGTGGTTAAGAGATGAGTTTGGTACAAAAATACTAGATGAAAATGGTAACCAACAATATTCACCAGAATATGATCCTGAATTAGAATATATTCCACGTTCTAAGCGCAAGGAATGGGCACCAGTAGGTCTTATGGGTAAACTAGTATTACGTAAAGGACAGGTAACTGCACCTAGCTGGATTAAGTTAAAAGATATCAACGAAAACCTAGAGCTATGGTTGGTAAAATAACATGGCAATAACTAACATTGAAACCCACATTGGTATATTTAAGTCTGCACAAGATTTATCTACCCACCAATATAAGGTAGTTCAACTTAACAGCCTCAATCCAGGTGAAGTGTTATGGCAATTACCTTCACTACAAGGCACACCACAAGGTATATTATGCAACGCTCCAAGGATGGGGCAAGTTGCTAGTGTACAGGTATTTGGTGTCGCTAAGTGTATAGTAGGTGGTACACAGTTAATACCAGCAGGTAGGGGATTACAAGTAGCTGAGGATGGTACTGTCATAGAAGGTGGTAGTTTTGCTACCTCTGTAAGTGAAGGATTGCCTGGTGAAATTATTTCTGTACTTTTAGGTGGAAGTGGTGTATCATTAGATGGCTACCCTTGGTCTAGGATATTAGAAGGTAAGCAAGTTAAAGTACCCCTTAATCAACAAATGCACTTACATCTATCATGTGATGAAGTGTATTCAGTTGAAGGATTATTATTATTAGATGGTGATTTAGTTTTAGAGGAATAATTTATGAGCATAATCAGGTTAGTAAAGAACCCTGAGCCAGGTACACCACCTGTTGACAGGGCTACACTCTATGTTTCCTCTGAAACAGATAACCTGTCTATTAAGGATGAAAATGGAGATGTATTATCATTTATTGCTAATACTGGTGTATGGAATGTAATCAAGGTTGTAGATGATGGTGCCATAGAAGCACCAGGTACAGGATTACCAACTGAACAAAGTGGTGTAAGGTATATCATTAGAACTAATACTTCTATAGGCTCTTTACACACTGGTTGGGGTGTTATAACAGGACTACAACCTAATGATATTATACAAAGGACAGTAGATAATACAGCATGGAAGATTATTAGACCTGCAACATTTGGGTCAGGTGATGTGCTTGCTTATGATAAGACAAGGAATGATATTTATCGATTTGATGGTGTAAATTGGTCCAGTATTAGGTCAGAAAGGTTGCAATTAGTTAACACAAGTTCCATTTTGGAACATAATAAAACCATATTAGTTGATAACTCCTCTGGACCACTGCCACTAACTCTTCCCAGTGCTGTACAATATGTTGGCTCTAAGATAGTGGTAAAAATAACTACAAACTCAAGTAACACAGTAACAATAAGCACTACAGGTGGTCAAACCATAGATGGTGCTGCTACGGACTCAATATCTACAGGATATGATATAAGGTCATACCTATCTGATGGCTCAAACTGGTTTAAGGTTTAGTTTTAACAGACTAAACCTAACTACGACCTTATATAGGTAGAATAGATATATACATATATATATGTATAAAACCTACATATCGCTATTTAGAATATTAAATTTAATCGAGGATTAAAATATGGCTGGCGGACTATTTCGCACACGTACTGGTATTAGTATCAATGACGTTGCTTCACTTATTTATGTAGATGCTGCCCCTGGTGCATCTGGCTTAAGTTCATCTATCGCACCTGGTGCCATTGCTATTGGTTCTTCAGGTTCACCTGTTCAGGGTAAATTATACCAAAAACTACTATCAGGTACTGGTACTGACAAATGGCAACAACTTGTTAGCCAACAAGAATTATCAGATGCCTTAGCTGCACAAGCGAGTGCATTCGATGCCAAAGCTTCAGTAAGAGTAGCTACCACAGCTAACCTTTCAGTAACTGCTTCAGGCTCAGGTGTAGGCAAAACCTTAACTGCTACTGCTAACGGTGCTATTTCCATTGATGGTGTAGCATTAGCCCTTAATGACCGTGTATTGGTTAAAGATCAAACCACTGGTTCAGATAATGGTATATACATTGTATCTGTAGTTGGTGATGGATCTAACCCTTATGAACTAACGAGAGCAACCGATGCTGATGATATTATCACTGCTGGTATGTTCACTTTCACTGAAGAAGGTACTTCTAACGCTGATAAAGGATATATCCTTGTAACCAACAACCCTATCACTGTTGATACAACCTCACTATCATTTAGCTTATTCAGTTCTGCTGGTGGTATTGGTGCTGTTCAAGCTGAGATTGATGCTATTGAGGTATCACTTGGTTCAGCTATTAACACTGATGGCACATTTGCTGGTTTCTCTGGCACTAACCACATTGATGGTGCTACTTCATTTACCAGCGCTATTACCTTATTAGATAGTGAAATTGGTGCAGATCCTGTTGCCAATTCTAGAACCAATAACCCTATTGTTGCTGGTGCTAACCTTAATGATAACATTGAACGACTTGACGATGCCCTTGGAAGTGACAGTTCACTATCCCCACTTACTCGTACAGTAGGTCAATTAACCTTAGCTAACAGTGTATATGGTAACTTAGATCAACTTGATTCAGCAATTGGTGCTGACAGTGATTTATCTCCTATTTCTCGTACCTCTGGTCAACTTAGTTTAGCTAATAGTGTATTAGCAAACTTAGAGCAAATTGATTCAGTGATTGGTGTAGATGTTACTCCACAAGTTAGAACCAATAACCCAATAGCCGCTAGTAACAGTATCAATGATAATATTGATAACTTAGATTCTGCAATTGGAGCTAACGTAACTAGTACCAACTATGCTTCTACTGCTAATAGTGTTAATGCTAACATATCTGCATTAGATGTGCAAGTTAAATCTAACAGTGATAAACTTGATTACCTCAGCACTAAATCAGTAACAGCTATTCCTGGTGGATCATTTGTAACTGTAGCTTCTATCAATGTTAATGACTACCAACAAGGTATCTTTAAAGTATTGGTAAAAGAGACTGGTGCACCTCAGAAAGTCGGTTCAATGACTATCCATGCACTACATAACAAATCTACTGGCGATGCAACTGAAGTTGACTCGACTGACAGTAACGAATTGAAGTTTGCATCTAATACTATTGCTGGTCTAGATTACCAAGTGACGCTCTCAGGTACAGGCATTGCTCAAGTGATGCAATTGCAAGTTAGCACGACTAATGCTGCAAGCTGCACTGTATACAAAGAATCATTAGCATTCTAATCTTAAAAGGTCACCACACACCTACTCAAGTGTGGTACGAATTTAACGTATAGTCCACCTTAGGGCGACCCACGGCTATGGGTGCGGAGTAACTTACCGCTAATAGCCACTTATTAAAAAGGTAACACCATGGCTCAAGATTTTTATAAAAGATCATCTACCTTTAAGGCACTATCCTTAGGTGATGGTATAGGGATACTTACAGGCATAGGTAACCCATGGAATGAATATATTAATGTACCACTAGGTAGTAGGTACTATAAGCAAGATGGTACAGAGTGGAAAAAGGTAGGTTTAGGTGATACTGAATCCAATTGGTCACTAGATTACACTGTATTTAATGTTCCAGCAAATAACTTCACAAAACAATATTTTAGCTCACTGTTAACTGTAAGCACAGGATCAACAACTGATATTGTTGTAGCTATATTAAATAGTACAGGATTGACGGTAGGTACAACATATTTAGTCAGATATGAGGGTATACTAAATACGCCAAAAGGTGCTGAATACATGACAGTAGGCCTATATCAAAATAGTAACCTACTAGTATCTAAAGTATATGATACTAACACAGATTTCCAGAACATACCCATGTCATTGACTGTTCCAATATTGGCAACTTCAGCAACAGACAGTTTCTCAATAAAAATAAAAACATCTAACAACGGTAAAATAGTGTCAATAGCTAAACCATTCATACTTTTGGAGGGATTATGATATCATATCAATATGATAATCAACCTAATAATAAGGATTTATCATACTTGTGGAATTCTATAGTATCAGTACCATTAAATTTAATCAATATGTCAACCGGTGATGGTGTGTTGATATTATATTTTAACCAAGAGTTAACCACACCACAGCAAACTGTTGTACAAAATATTGTAGATTCATGTCCACTATTATTTTCAAATAGAAAATTAACTAAACTAGAATTTAGGAATAAGTTCACATTTAGTGAAAGAGTTTTACTAGATAACTCAACCATACCAGAAGTAGTTGTACTTAGAAATGATTTATTGGTGTCAGAATTTGTTGATTTAGATTACCCAGGATTAGTATCAGGAATGGATTTACTTGTATCTCTTTCGATTTTAACATCACAAAGGAAGTCAGAAATACTGGCTTAGAGTGCCATTATGAATGTAGAACTAGATCTGATGACTGTTTTAGGTATACTAGTCACTACTGTAGTAATTTTAGGTAAGTTCATTCTAGATAAAATGATGATGGAGATAAATAAGGTATCAGAACTAGAAAATAAATTAAACTTATTACAACAGAAGGTTGATTTTGTTGAACTAGCAACCAAAAGGACTGAAATCAGAAATACTAGACATATAACAGAGATAGCTGGTCAGTTAAGAGGGTTGATAATAGATATATCAAACAATAGTAAAAAATATGAAGAGAATAGACCATGACCCAAATAGTATTAATTACACCCAAAATGATTAAAGGGTGTATGCCACAATGTCTTAACAGTGATCAAGTGGCTAAATTATTGAATTTAGAACTACCTAAAGGTGAGATCAACACTAAGCTAAGAGTAGCAGCATTTATAGCACAATGCGGTCATGAGTCACTTGATTTCAATAGATTAGAAGAGAATTTAAACTACAAAGCAGATAGGTTGAGGGTAGTGTTCCCTAAATATTTTCCTACTGATAGTATAGCGCAACAATATGCCATGAAACCAGATAAGATAGCTAACAAGGTTTATGCCAATAGGATGGGTAATGGTAATGAAGAATCATTCGATGGTTATAGATACCGAGGTAGAGGTATCATTATGCTAACAGGTAAAGAGATGTACCAAAGGTTAGATGATTACCTTAAACTTAATGGTAAATTAGTTAAGAACCCAGACCTACTTATTACAGCAGATTATGCCATCAAATCAGCAGTATGGTTTTGGTCAGTATATAAAGATTTGAACCTGTTAGCTGATAAAAGTGATATGGTTACTATCACAAAAAGGGTGAATGGTGGAGATCATGGATTAAGTGACAGAATATCAAGATATAAGAAAGCTTTAGCAGCTTTAGGGTAGTTGACAAAACTGATCCCATATGATACAGTGAAGTTTTAATAATTATGGGAGAAATCCATGAAAAGTATGTTAGACGATTTAAGAGGTAAGATATTTGGTTGCCAAATGGTACTAGATGAACCTCATGTGAGAATAAATAGAAGGACACTTTGGAAGTGCAAGTGCCTTGGGTGTGGAAGTATTGGCCTAAAATCGTCTGGTAATCTAAAGTCGCACAGCAACCCTAAATGCAAAAACTGTCCATCTAAGTTTGAAGATATAAGGAATATGACATTTGGTAGTTGGTTAGTGCTAGATTTACCACCAAATATCAGAAGGATAAAGGGTAAGACATATTATCACTGGAAGGTGAGATGTGGTTGTGGCCTTGAGAAATATGTCAGGACATCTGTACTAAAGAATCAAGAAAGTACCAAGTGTGTAAATTGTAATAATAGATTAAAATGTTTCTACCCTTTAAAAGAAGATGCTAATGTTAAGCACCCTCTGTACAACCTTTGGAAAGGGGTCAAATCTAGGGTGTATAATAAAAACAGTCAAGATTATATTAACTACGGTGGTAGAGGGGTTAATATGTACGATGACTGGGTTAATGATTTTAAAGCATTCTCTAAATATATGGAAGAAAATCTAGGTGATAAACCAAGTAAGGTTCACTCATTAGATAGAGTAAATAATGAGCTAGGGTATATTCCTGGTAACCTAAGGTGGGCAACACCTACAGAACAGAAAAATAATCAAAGACCCAGAAAAGATTCCATATGGATCATGAAAGATGGTGAGATGGTATTGTTGGTTGATGTTAGTGAGAAACTGAATATCAACCATAAGAAAATAAAAGGGATTGTTTGTAGGAATAAGATTAAATGCTACGATAAATTGGTGGAGATTTTAAAGAAGAGGTACAGTTATGGATAAAAAATGCGATCATGGTCCAAACTACATACAAGGTCAAAAAGGTAAGGTTACATATATACAAGGTATATTACTTATTTTAGACATATTACTTAACTTCGTAACTATGGGAAGTTACGGGGAGACGATTTCATCAAAAGTTGGAAAATCAAGTCTCATGCAAAAACCTAGATACATATTCCTAGAAAAATATATAAACACATTATTTAACTCTTTTATTATACCTAAAAGGTGGAGATTTGAAGAGCATTGCTTCTATGCTATCGATTGGGAAGTTGGCTTAGATGAGAAGTATGTATCAGAATATATTTACAAAAAATATGTTGAAACTAAAGATAAAAAATACGCTGATAGCTTGAAAAAGATGGGGTTCACCTTACATGAAATGCAATATTAGTTTTATCGATTTATTTGATCTAAGGATAGTTAGATTCTTCTGCTATCCTTTACTTGGTGGATCTAACATCTACTTTACGTGGATTATGTGTGACTGGTTTGTTAGACAAGCATCCATAAGCATGGAACAGGCTGGTGCATTCGGTGCATTTACAGCATCTACTGTAGCCTTTGCTAAATATTTCCTACATGAGATGAACAAAGAGATTGATGAATTTAAGGAAGCTAATCTTAGAAGGAGACGTAAAGATGATCCAAAGCCCGACGGCATATCTTAAACTTGTAGGTGCTGTCATATTTAGCTTAGCTATATCAGGTAGTTATGTGTTGTATAAACAGAATGTTGACCTACAAATTGATATAGCAAATAAAGATAAAATGATAGAAGAAGCCAATAAATCTATTGATACCCTAACAAAAGCTAGGGTTGATGATCAGTTATCAGTTATCAACTACAGTAAGAAACTAAATAAAATTGAAAGAGATTATAGAGATGCAGTCCAGACACTTGAGAAACAGAAACAAAAGAAAAAGGCTATTGTTAGCAATCCTAGTATGGTTACTAATCGCGTCAACAATGCTTCTAAGCGGATGTTCGAGTCTATCTCCTGCACCACAGGAGACCTGCAAAGGTGTAACACCAATACACCAACCACTACCCCAACCAGTGACTCCAATTGATATAGATATGAATGTTAAATCTATAGATGGTGAGCCGGTAGTAGAATTAAGTTGGGATAATTATATTGAGATGTCTAAGTTCTTTGAGGATATTAAAAGATATCTTTTAGAACAAAAACAACTAGTATGTGAATATAGAAAAGATCTAAATGAGGATTATTGTAAATAGTTTTCGCTCAAAGCCCTACTCTGATAATTGGAGTAGGGTATTTTTCGACCTACATTTTAACTATTTCAATATTTAACTGAGCCAATAGGTAATCATCAGCACCCTTAGAACCAACATACTCATTCTTATATATCACCTTACTTATGCCTGCAACTTCCATCATAACTAAACAATGGTTACATGGTCTATGGGTGACATATACTGTAGCACCATTAATAGATATACCTTCCTTAGCTGCAAATAATATTGCATTATGTTCAGCATGTATTACTTCTGATTTACTCTTCCCCTCCATATCCTCGCACATATTACCTAGACCTTTAGGTAAACCATTATAGCCTATACTGATAATCCTATTATCTTTAGCTATTACACACCCTACCTTCAATCTATTAGCTGTAGAGCACTCTGACCACCTAATAGCAGTATCCATCATAGCATAATCATACTTGTTCATGTTTTACCTGTTTAATAGCATTTAAGTAGCCCCTAATATGGCATAGCATATACACTATGCAAATATAGAATATCCCCCATTGATTATTCATTATAGCAGAATACATCCAGAAAGGCTCTGCAAGTACACCAAATAGAAAACCAAATCTCATTAACCTAATGTTAGTAGATGATATACAGACTATACTACTTATCCCAAGTATGACTATCATCAATTGATCAATAGTTAAATACATCTAACACACCCTTACAAAGCTAGACTTCCAACATCTTCAGTAATCTTTCTAGCATCCTATTAGCCTCTGTGTGAGATAATAGTTTGTCACCAGTGAAATCTGTAAGTGTAATCATACTGTCTCCTTTTCTGCAATAGTTCAAAGTAATATAAGTTAAGTACTCGTTAGGGTAGGTATCAGTACCCTTAAGGTCAATCTTCAGGTATAATTCACCATCACCATATGGTTTAGATTTAGAGTAGTATGTCAAATGCTGAGTATTACCTATAAATATCTGAAACAGTGAATAGAAGTTACTTTTACTGATAAAATCTTTAAGTGTAATCATCAGAAACAATACTCCCCATCAATGTAGTTAATCAGTGTTGCCCCATATGGGTAGATTATGCAATCACTTTGTAGCCATGATGATAACCCTAAATTATATCCCATGTCAAGTTTACTATTGGTTCCTACACAGTAATTACCATTGTAAATTTGAGGTGTATGGGTATGCCCTGTTACTGATGGTATTCCCATATTGTTGAACGACTTGATACTACCCTTAGCACCATTAGCACCAAAGTGACCGTGCATACCTAGCTCAAATTCACCGACCATTAATGAATCATCTACATTTAGGAAATTTACTTTAGTTGATTCATAGTCATCATATAGATTATAGTAAATCTCTAATGGATTTGATCTGCCACAATTAGCTACCTTCTCTATGCAATTCAAATAGTTAAGATGATACCAAAGTAGGGCATTTTTATCTTTTGGTACTTCACCATCTAACCATTTAGTTAAGTGATCATTATGATTAGATGAAATAATATACTGTTGCATGTCATAGTTTTGCTCAATATCCCACAATATATCACATACTTGCTTAAGTTCTGTTTCAACTACATCCTTAGATGTGAGTGATTTGTAAAACCTCTCATGGTTACCTTTAATGTGATGTGATGCTGCTGAGAAATCTAATATATCATGCCATACCAGTGATTCAGGTTGTAATGTATCTATCAGTCCACCACCCTTAAATTTGGCATCAAATACGCTTTGATCTTGATTAGGGATATGAGTATCACCCATAACCAACGCTAATGGTCTGAACTCACTAAAATCATTCGGTGTATATAGCTTATTCATATCAAACATATAACCATTAGTTGGGTTAATGGTTAATTGTCTAAAATGATATTTACCAGATGAGTTATATTCTATATAAATTGCACCATACTGGTGTCTGTTGTTAGATTTCCAACCTGAGAAACTGCTGTGATAGTTGGGCATAGTTATACATGGTGCTGACATCAATACCTTAGGTAGAGAGTTCTTTTGTACTGGCACTACCTTTAATCTGTGTCTAGTACCTGCTACAATTAAACTAGATGAACCAGATACATTATCCATACCTGATACTGGGTCAGATGATTGGAAGTTAATAGGTACCTCTGCACCTAGTAGAACATTTTTATTAAGTTTAACATTCTTACTCTGTAAATATTCAGTAACATGGTGAGACCAGATATGATCATTACTTCTTTTACCTACAAAAGGTATCACCACGAGTTCTGCATTATTGATCTTACAGAAGTTATGTAATGTTTTTAACCCTTTTCTGAAAACTTTGGTGCTATTCTGCGCAGATGTAATAACTAATTTATTCATTTCTTTCATACTCCTGAAATTTACAGGCTACACTACTATCTGTACAAACCTTAACATACTCTGACAATAACTTGAAATCATTACTAATATTTCCGGGAAATTTTAGGTTACCACCACTCTCTATACCTAGAGTGGTTAAGTAGATTTTATCTAAAGAGTGATATGCCATTTCATAAACAGAACCACCACCAGCTATAATTATCTCCTTAGATAAACCAAAGTTAGTTATTAATTTTACTGCTAATCTTATGGCATCCCAATAGGTTTTACAAAAAGAAACACCAGTTATTTTAGCTTGTAATGAATCGTTTCTAGATAAAACAATGATGTATCTATTTTTCAGACTCTTACCTATAGATTCATAAGTGTTATTTCCCATAATTACAACTTTACCGGTTGTGATGTTTTTGAAATGATTAAGATCAAGAGGAACCTTCCATAGAAGTTTGTTATTACCTAAATTACCTATTACAAAATCTTTATCTACAGCTACTATTGCTGATACTTTAATCATTTACTTATTAACCTCTTATCAATGAAACCTTTATAATGACAACCAGTAAAATATGTAGCCACTGCATCACCGATATGTTCGCAGTTCTTCATTGGCCAACCTTTCTTATCTAGTTTCCAACCTACAGCAGCAGCAGTTAAATCATATGCTCTATTGGTTATGAACTCCTTCTCTGCATCTTTAGTGCCACCAAAATATTCCTTAATCTCAGATACCTTATGACCTATGAACTGTATGTGTTTAAACTGTATCTTAAGTGCTGCAAACATCATTACTACAAAACCATAACTTCTCATAGCTGATGCAGATTTACTACCTATAGGGTACTCATAAAATACATAAGCAGGTTTATATTTAGTTATCAAATCTACCATACTAGAGTATAATGTTAAACCATCTTGTAAATGGCCTAATACTGCTGGTGATGTTTTATTAGGTTTAGTCCTAATTGTACCAACTATAAATACCTCATTTACTTTTGTGTTATATCTACCTATACAATATCCAGTATTCCTTAGTGAAGGGTCTACTCCAATAATTCTAATACTGTTATCAGGTTCATTCAATTTATTCCTCAACATATGGTATATTGCTCCAACCATCAACAGGTGGTTTCCAAGTTTCTAATTCCTCTAGCTCACTAAACGGTTCTCTAACCATCCAAAGTAAAGTAGCTATCTCTTGAATATATTCATCGATGGTCACTTTAATCTTCTTCGGTTTACTCTTCAATATTCTTTGTGTCTTAGGTGCATCAGGGTCTACATACTCTGTCCAAGGTGTGTATGTTACCACATCTCCTAGCTTTTTAACATATGCTCCTTTAACTTTATTGTAAAGATTTGTTTCATCGTGACAATTCTTTAGTAGCTCATAAGCACCTACTTCACCTAATATACCTGGTATACCATCCGTACTATCACCAATAAGCATTTGATAGTAGAACCCCTTCAAACCATTGAACCTAAACTTTCTACTTTTACCTTCACCCTCTATCCATAACTCACCCAGTGGGCTGATAAAATCAATCTTACCATCAAAGTTATTCATGTTATATGACCAACCTGGTATCTGCTTTAAGTCTTTATCTTTGGTTATAAGTATTGTATTACATAGTTGACTGATTTCACTCAGGTTGCTAGTCTTTGATAATGCTTCTTTAAATTCTCTATAGTGCAACATGCTAAGTTTATCATCAGTCTCATAGTTATCTATGACCTCTGCACCTAACTCATTAACCATATATTGTCTGATAGGTTCTAGATAGTATGGCTTCTCAAGTCTACCGGCTTTATACTTGTTGATACTGGCTACTAGGTTTCTGAAATTCTTCTTACCTTGTAAAAATATTTTAACTTCCTTAGGTTCAAAGAAATTGTACATACTTTTTAGTTGTGATTTAAGACTATATAGCACTTGATTAAAATCTTTCAACTCTAATCTAGGTTCTACTGACCAACCGCTGGGTAAGTTTTCCATATCTCTACCAAACTCTTCCTTAGCTTTGGTTTTGTTATCAAAAGTCTTAACAACTTTACCATTATTGTTAAGTATATCGATTACACTCTTCTGACCACAGAATGCAGCATTATAGGCAAAGGCATCACCATCCATAAGCAATACCCAGTTACCTTTAGAGTTAGTGTTGAACTCTATTCCTGAGTGGTTAATATCATTTGTAACTAACATAGTTATCTCCAATTAAAAAGGGGCTTTCGCCCCTCCATGTTAATACATATCTTCTTCATCATCTTCTTGTGCTGGTTTAGACTTTTTAGCTACCTTTTCCTTAGATTTACCCTTAGCAGCTTCTTCTTTTTCTTTATTAGCAATATATTCTCTTTTAGCTTCTTCAATCTCATTTAACCTTTCAGTTAGCTCATCTTGAAAAGCGATCTTATCAGCATTATCTGCTGACATAATCTTATCAATGGTATGTTTACCCATAATAGATAAGCCCTTAATACTTGACTTAGCATTGAATACATCTAATGTAAAACACTCAGATAGCATTGGTCCAATGTCTTGGATATCTTTTGGTCTTAATTTAGACAGTGAATCAATCTTATTATAGCCACCATCATTGATAATCAGAGTAATACCAACAGGTCTAGCCAATAAATCAGAAATATTTACCGATTTACCAATATTAACTGCATCTTTATTGATGGTAAGTGCATGCTTAACTAACTTAGAACGATCATTAGCTGACCATGTATATTCACTAAACACTAATCTAGGCTTCATGTCACCATTTTCATCTGCCTCAGCTAACTCAGGAATCTCGAATGCTGTAAGAATCTTAGGCATATACTTAGTTGGGTTACCGTTTTTATCTTTCTCAAAATGAGGTTGCATACCTAAGTTTACAGCCCACACCATATAGCCTGCATAGGTACCTTCTTCAATCGGTGGTTTTTTCTCTTTATTTGAACTACTTGTTACTAACATTATACAACACCTCTATTTTTACAATAAACATTTACAATTTTCTTTGCTTTACGCAAGTTAATGAATACTTTCTTATCCACTAACTTTTTAGCTAGTTTACCTCTCTTAGCAGCAGTTAAACAACTACTAGGTTCGATATTTTCACTAAAACCTTCTGCCTTAGCTTGGTTAGCTAGTGCTAACAACAAGTAAGATACCAATAATAAACCAACAGCTAATGTTCTGATATTCATATCTACCTCTAATGAGTATGTAACCACGTTACACCTACTTTTGCTTCACCATCAAGTGGACAATTGAGATCATAATATTGCCCTGCTTCTATAATAGATTGTATCATAGCTTCTTTTGCAAAGTCAATATACTTCGGCTTAACAATTATTTGAAACTCATCGTGCATGAACGTAACTAAACCAAATGTTACACCCTTATTCCTGAATTTACTGTTAGCTATCTGCATTGCCCTTTTCATCACAATAGCACCTGTACTTTGAATCATCAAATTAAGTGCACTGTGAGATGACCTACTGGTTAACCTTCTACCATCTACACCTATAAGGAATCCGTGCCTCTTGGTATTATCTTTCAGCTCGTTAACTAAATCATTGAGTGACGGAATACCTTTTAAGTATGCTTCTCTAATATTTGCACCAATAATACTAGATTGTGCAGTGAACAGATTCACAGGTGCTAAATCTCTTTTAGCCATACTCTTAGTAATATAGGCATCATCACCTACCTTATTCCACCCCTTACCTAATAACATAGTCTCAGTGATAGCTAATCTAGCTACATCAATATCACACATTGAGCCTAACTTACTATCACCAGCACCATATAAAAACCCATAAGTAACACCTTTACCTTTTCCTCTACTTGAGATGTAGTTATCAATTAATGACCAAAATTTGGTATGTACATCCCCATTTAATACTTCAGCAGTAAACTCATCATTATTAAGTAGATGTGCAAGTAATCTTAGCTCTAAACCAGAAGCATCACAACCAACAAGTGCATCCTTAAAAGTAGATACCTTAATTTTTAGCTTATTACCTTCCTCATCTTTCTTAACTGTCCAGTCCTTATTTCTTCTATATGTCTCAAAATACCACTCTTCCTTATTCACTGCATCGCCTGAAGTAAACATCTTCCTGAATTGTGGGCCATATATTGAATCAATATTAGGTATATTAACAATAACCCTATGTCTACTCCTACCAGTAACACCATCATAGGAGTTGTTATAAGGTGTAATCCTACCATCTGCTCTAATGTTATTTAGCAGTCCCTTATTGGAGTCATCTTTACCTAATAACAAACCTCTTCTGTGTTTAAGCTGGTATCTCTCAGTAATTAAACTAAGTGATGGTTTAATACCAGATAGTTCTACTAATGATTCTTCAGTAATCTGTGGTGAACCTTTCTCGGTAAACTCAGTAGGTTTCCAGCCTTCTTTAAGTAGAAACTCCTTCATTTGATTAACTGAATCTGCATCAGTCTTCTCAAAACCTACCTTAGTGAATGGTCCAGCTACCTGATAATAATCATCACCAAAATAGTTGATAATATTCTTGTTGTGTCCACCTTTTGCTGTAAATATATCAAAATTAGGCTTAGGTCTTTTACCTTCAAAACTACTATTAGATATCCTATAAGTATCTGGGTATTTATGCTTAATAAGTGATTTAGCAACATGCTCATCATATTGCTCAGTAGTTAACATATCAGTCTGATACACTATCCTATGAGTTAATACTTCACCTAACTGATTATCAATCTCTTCTAGTCTATCGTTAATCTCATTCAAGACTGACTCAGCAAATACTGCATCAAATGGGAATCCTCTAATCTCTGAATCATAGATAATAGCAGCACATTCATGCTCTAGTTGTACAGCAGATTTCCACCTTACACCTACTTTCTTATCATACTCAGAATCTAGCTCATCTTTTAAATATTCATGAACTCTAACTGTAACATGTACATCTTGTATATTATAAATAAGCATCTCAAAGGTAAATTTATCCCACTCTTGTGGTGACTCACCTTTATACTCGTTAAGTCTCTCACCCCATGATTTTAAACTATGACCACCTAATCTATCTGGCCTAGATATGGTACTTAAAATAAGAGTATCAATAACCTTACTATGAGGTATATCACAACCAAATATCTTATTAATCATTGGTAAATCAAATTTGATGCCATTGTGCATAACTATCTTAGTTGCCTTAGATAGTTCAACTGGCAACTGACTTACAGGGCACAATCTAACTAATGAGCCAGTATCTCTATTAGCCTTCTTCTTAATAGATACGAGCTGTGATTCAGTTAGGTTGCTAATAAAATCTTCTGGTGCAAATATTACCCATTCTTTCTCAGTAGCATTGAAGATAGTTGCACAATGAATTCTAGTGCACTCAAACACTAACCCATCTGTTTCTATGTCACAATACATTATAGTTTTCATTTTACACCATCACCGACGTTGAACCGTAAGGTCGGTTCGTTAGGACTGACACGTCCGTGTTTACGATAAATTTTATCTACATTTGATGATACCCAATCAGACCATTTAATCGAGTCTGGTCTAGGGTTAAAATCACTCCACAAATCATTTCCTACTTTTCTTTCCCACAACCATTCCGGCACTATCTTCCATCTCTCTTCTTTCTCTTTCAGCTCGTTGTTCATTAGTCTCCTCCAAAATCCTTACTAGTTGGTAAATGTGACCATGTCCTACCCCTACTGATATCAGTTATTGCACTACGAGATACATTAAATATATTCGATATCTGCTTATGATTTATTATACCATCTTTCAGGTACTTTCTTATAATATTTACATCAGATTCACTTAATTTTGAGGTAGGATTTGTTTCACCTCTAGGGTTAAAAAGGCCATGAATTATAGCATGATTAGCATTCTCAGAAGAAGTGCACCATTCTAAATTTTTAACATCATTATTCAATTTGTTACAATCTATATGATTCACTTGCCTCTTATTTTCTGGGTTCGGTATAAATGCTTCAGCTACTAATCTGTGAACATATTTGCGAAAATTTCTGCCATTCTTAAAAAATGACACAGAATAGTAGCCACTAGTACCTAAAGATTTAGTCATAGGTCTATTATATCTAACATTCCTTATGTTACCATATATGTCCACTGAATACTCCTCAAACCCAACTATAATTTTTTCATCAAAATTTTTCAACCCAACGAAATTATTTACCCATTTAGATAAATCATGACTTTTATACTCTGACTTAGTTACCCACTCTAAATTTGATAAATCATTATTCTTTTTGTTATGATCCTTGTGTCTGACATAAGTTTTACCATCAGGATTATCTATGAAAGATATAGCCAGGAGCCTATGTAAATGTAGACTATAATTTATGGAATCCCTACTAAGATTGACCTTGTAAAAGCCACTCTTACATGTATTTTTGGCCATTAATCTCCCAGTTTTTATATTCATAACATTACCTAATATATCTATAGAGTAATTTTTAAAGCCATCTATAATTACACAATCCACATTAAGTTACCTTTAACTTAGTTAATCTTTCCGATCCTTTTTCTAGACTTATTATCTTCAATTAACATCACATCTGACACACCTTCACCCTCCTCTTTCTCTCTTTTTATTCTTTGATCCTCAGTCTCTTCACAAATCCACCCACTATTAGGTAAATAGTGAGCATTACAAACGAAACCTGTTTGACCCCAGGTGCGATTTTTTGTACACCTAATACTTATTGTATTACTACCAGAAGCTATGTCCCTTTGTAATAAGAGCAAATTCCAAGTGTACCCCTCCAAAGAAGAACTTCCTCTTAAACTTTCTGTATTCAATTTACCACCCATAGATGCAGGAGTATCGCTGCCACCTCTATTAATATGAGAGATACATATTAGATGAACATTGCTTTTTACAGCAAATGCAGACAGTTCTCCTAAGAACTCATCTATAGCCTCCACCCTGTTACCTTTCATGGTGTTAAATACACAAGTTAGATGATCTAGTAATATAAATTTACACTTCTCATGATATACTAAATAGTGCATCTTATCAATAACATCTTTAGCAGTAATGTTACCAAAATGTGATACATATACTTCCTTTTTAACCACCTCTTCAAATCCTCTCTCCCAATCTTCATCACTTATTATTTCACTATTCTCCATAAGCAATTTATTAGGTATGTTGTTATGTAAAGCAATCCCTTGCTTTTGTAAAACATCAAGAGGTGTTTCTAAAGATATAAACCCCACCCTTTGATCATATTTAGATGTTAGATAATAGGTAATAATCCTGGCGTATGTACTTTTACCTGCTGAAGGAGAGGCTGCTATAATTGTCATCTCAGCTTCCCTTAATCCACCTAACATGTTCATTAGTGCAGGCATCTCCTTTATCTTTAAACCAGGTTTCCTAGCTACTTTTAATTTATCTAAATTTACATCACTACCTTTAACAACCCAAGTAGGTGAATATGTTTTAGCCTTAAAGTAACCATTAATAAAACTCCTATAGCCCTCTTCCCCGTCTAATAGGCAATCATTAGCATCTTTATATTTACTGGGTAACTCTATGACCTTAATAGTATCAGCATATCCTAATACTTCTACAGCATCTTTAATAGCTTCTTGACCTGGTTCATCATTATCAAAGCACAGTAATATCTCATCAAACTTTAGTAGAAAATCCATATTACCACTAAACACTTTCTTAACACTTTTACAACCAGCAGGTAATGATACTACCTCAACATTATAGTTCCTATACTTATCATCACCATAATCTCTAAACTTTCTCATCATAGAGAATGCCGCTATACAATCCTCTTCACCTTCAGTAATGATGATTCTTTTAGAGTTAGTATCAGCTAAATGTTGACCAAACATATCTACATCAGCAGTAGTACCGATAGCAGGTAGGAACTGTTTAGGGTAACCTTTAACCTTATAACCAACTAATCTACCCTTACTATAGTATGGAAAGTATGCCTTACAGACTATACCTGAACCGGCTACTTCAGTTTTTACACCATAGTATTTAAGTGCACCAGCTTTCAGTGCCCTTTCCTCAATAGTTAGGGTAGGGTAATCAGCTAGATCCTCTAGTGAAAGTTTCTTGATTGGGTTTTGATTGGTTGACTTAGTGACCGGTTCTTCTACATCACCCAATGTATCAGCTAAGTGTTTTGGTACAAAATATGAGCATCGATTACAATAAGCTGTACCATCATTAAATAACATAAGATGATCACCAGTCTTATCACCACCATTAGCTCTACATTTTGGGCAAGGTTTATCCCCCACTATCTTCCTCTTCTCTGACATAACTATTAACCTCACCCGCTAGTACAATATACTCATCATAACCTGGTCTTACATTTAGTGATTTACATTTAAACTCAGCTAAATGAACGAACTTATACCAACCCATAGAGGCATTATCCCTTAGCCTAACAACATGATATACTGTCATACTAACCCCCTGTCTTTAACCTCTTCTAAGGTACCGTAAGCCTCTAATAATGACCAACCTTTACTGTCAGCTATAGTATGTAACCTGTTAGTTGCTGATAACCTAACCTTTTGATCTCTTGAATCTACACCTTTAGAAATATCTTTAAGTTCAGATAATAGTTCTGGTGTAAGATACTTAGCCTTACTATTCTCTATCAACTCAGCCCTTTTCTTATGGTCATCCTTGGAGTCTAGCTTAAGTGTTTTGGCCTTCTGTGTCGTCATAATTAAATACCCACTTATTTTCTGGATTAAATAGAAACAATTTCAGTTTAGTTCTCTCAATAACTAGTTTTACCATTAAATTGAGAGATTTTTCATCTATTTTTACTTTAAGTTTAGTTTTAATCTTCTTAATTTTATTTTTTAAATACCTTAACCTAACATGGGGATTAAAAATATCAATCATACCTATTTACTCCAAAATAAATTAAACAGAATCATCTGGATCTTCAAAATCATCACTATTAAAATACCCTTCAGCTATACTAACATACTCTTCTATTTTATGTAAGAAGCAAGATAATATCCCTAAACAATCACTATATTTTCTTATATTGTAATCATCAATAATAATATTGTGATAACTAAGTTCAAAAAATTCTAATAATTTTTTAGCTGCTTCTGCTGATTTCATCATAGCTAGATGAAATGGTAAAGTACATTCAGGCACTTTCCATTTCATACCCACAGGTATAACTTTACTAGTTGGTGTATTACAGTGTGCATCTATTTTATCTGATAAATCTTTATGCATGATAGTCACACATATTAGTACTTCTTTTACCCATATTGAAGAATATGATATTGTATTTAATCTACAATTTACACATTCTTCATGCACAAAAAAGATATTACCTAGTGTATTTATGTATTCTAATAAATAATCTGGCATATTTGATTCATCAATGGTTGCTTCATTCATAATTTAACCTAATAGTTGTATTAACCCTACATCATAGATGTATGCTTCTATATCATGCATAACTTTACCACTTCTACATGGTTTTCCATTATCATCTCTTATAGATATGATTTCCCAAGTGTTAGTTGGTCTATGCCAATCCTCTCCATCTATAAAATCAATCTTAATTGTAACTAAATGATCAAATAATATGACCTCGTAATCACCTGGTTTAATCATACACTATCACTCATCTGCAAATTTAACACAACCTGATACACTATTGGGCGGATAATACCAGCTAACAGTATCTTCTATAGTTAACTCAGGTATATCACTGCAATCAATCTCTGAATCCTTAATTGCTTTGATTCGATCAATCTCTTCTTTAGTTACGTTCATAACACCTACTTATATGATTTTACAATATTTTTCATAAGTTCTACATAAGAATCTAATAATTGTACTTGCGTTGGCTTATCACCTAGATCAGCCATCAGTGATCCATTTACAGCATTAGCCAACTTTAATGAACCTTCGTGTACAACATAAACAGGTGTTACCTTATTTAATAGATCATAAATATCTGCACTCATCATATTGTTAAGTGTAGTGATAAGTTGATTAATATCCAGTTGATCTGCTACTACAATATATTTAGAGTAGAACGCTGTAGCTTTACCCAGTACCTTGCTCAACAAACCTTTAACAATTACCTTATCATCATTAAACAGTTTATGGTCTGACGGCTCAGTGGGTGCCTCTGTCTCCACTACTACTGCCTCTTCTTGTATGGTTTCTACTACTTGTTCTACTTTGCTCATCTTACACCTCTTACATATCTAATTCACTTCTAAACCCTAAATATACTGGGAATCTTGGCACATCGTACCCACCGTACTCAGTGTATTTGAATTTCACCATCTTACCATACAACTTATCTCTATGCAACCAAAACTGCTTCCTTTCTTCCTCTGTAAACCCACTTCCTATACTGAACCGCTGACCCTTATATTCTACTTCTAGCGCACCTAGCTCGTCAACTAAAACTTTGCCTGATTTGTGACTACTTCTTTGTGATAGTCCTAACTCATTGGTGGTAATCTCATTAAGATTCTTCTCCTTCTGAACCACACCTACCACAATAGCTTCAGCGTCTTGGAAGGCTTTATACTTCATCAGCTGCATTGATTTAGGCGTAGCCCTGCCCATCTTGTAATGTGCGTCAAAAGGCTTCACCATCGCACCTTCGTACTTATCTTCTAGGAACTTATTACAAACTTCCTCTACCTCGCAACCAAGGCAAAGCTCTTGCTCTAACAACATTATTCGTGCCTTAGGGTTATCAATAAACACTAACTCTAACAACTCTGCCCTAATACTGGTAGGAGCATCTGTGTGAGTTTCGCTTACAATATCAAATGCGTAGAACCTCCAATCATCAGTAACCACATCTTCTGACATCACTGCTGAAACTGTTTTACGATAGCACATTGGATCTTTTGGGTCACCTACAACTAGCTCACCATCCATCCAAGTATTTTCTTCCAAATCACAACTTGTGAACCACTTACCTAAAGCAGCTGAAATATACTTATTAGGTACCAGCTTCATGCTTCTCGTGTACACTTGTCCACAGTTAATCAGGCAGCGTATGCCATCTAGTTTAGGGCTTACTAGATAGTAAGCTTTTGGGTCTAACTTACTGAAATCAATAGATGTTGCAAGCATGGGTTTGAATTTTTTTAACATAACCATAATAATCTCCTATAAATATCAAACTTACTATATGCCACACCGTGAAAATCGTTTTCATGTAACACATAATTTTTACCATCATAACACACTTTACGAAGATTACCTTCCCTATCGGTAAACTTACACTCATATAAAATCTCTGCCTCATTGATCACAGTTTGAACAAATAGTTTCTTGTTATAATCTACCATAGATGTTAGAGAAGTTGTATTATTTATGGTGATTTTGGGATTATGTTCAGGAGTTTTCGGGACAATATATGGCAATGTTTCAATCACTACGGAATCTCTTATCATTTTCTCCATCGTAGACTCTGAATTTTCTATACTCACTAGACTTTCTATTTTATCACTCATCTATTTATCCTCATATTTTTTCCGATAAAAACTTCATAAGGTTATCTATGCCAGTTATACAATGTTTTTCAATTGGATCAATATCCCACAAATCATCTACATAATAATCTTCATAAATATTTACACTGAATTTCCAATTATATGGGTACCCTTCTGTCATGAAACCTCTATGATTAATGCCAATAACATTTCCCTCTCTACTACTAATAGTCCATGACCCATGGACAACCAATTTACCAATAATCTCATACACTTTATTTTGGTGCATTTTAATCATAATAAACCTACCCTCATTCTCTCAATACTAAATTTTAACCTTCATGACGTTTTATCTACATAATCTTTATTAGTTCAATCACAACATCTCGTTAATCGTGCATCATTGATGACAGTTTTCCAAAACTGTTCCTTTTGATAATCATCCATAAAAGGTAGGTTAGGTGTTCTATTCACAGAAGTTTTCGGGACAATATATGGTAGTGTTTTGGTTACTACGCAATTTTCTGATTGAATTGAATCTTCTGGTTTAATTATACCTACTAAACTAAATTCTATTTCACTCATATTGACTTCCTCCCGCCACTAAACCGCGATGCGGCTATGATAAATAAATTAAATTTATTTTCAATATGTTTTATGAACATAAGTATCTCATCATTATCATCTTTAAGGATCATAGTAATTACCACCCCCCATCTAATATCTTTTAACCAACCCACTAAAAGTAGTCATACTTATTCACCCAATTTTAAATCTTTATATTTTTCTCTATTCTCTAATATCCTATCTTTAATCACATTAATGTCCTCATTGGATTCAATTGCAGATGAACTTGCTACAGATTGCAATATATCATCGTATGTGATGCTGATATCATGATTCATACACTTTCTTGCACCTATTTGTTAGACTTTAACACACTTTTCTGCACATATCGGCTAATCTGGGATTATATTCCAGATTTTACCTGATTATTGGGATTATAGCCCTAGTTTACACCTTTCAGCAGCTTCTTTCAACTTATCATTAGGTTCAGGTGGATTGTTAAGTTCTTCTACGAATGTATTAAAATCGGCATCAGTTAAGTATATGATTTTATTCTTTAGCTCCACCAATCCCTCTATGTCATCATCATATTTAGATGAATTACATTCAGGTGTATTATCATATCCTGTTTCATAACAGTTACAAGATTCGTGTTGCTCTATAAGTAATTGCTCAATCTCAGCATCTACATATGCTATCAATTCATATCTATCTATAAATTTCATTTCAATCACTCCCATATTGTAGTGCTTTTAGTCACCCTTATCCTTAATTTTCCAATTCGGATAATCAGTGGCATGGAAACCTTTACCAGTTAACTTGAATCTAACTGGTTGAATTACCTTAAAATATTCACCACCACATTTCTCACAAGTAGTAAGCGGTTCATCGGTAATCTTCTGAAACTTTTCTACTACATCGTCACAACTTTTACATTGATAAGTGTATGTTGGCATTACTGTCTCCTAATCTTAAATCTAAACTGTGGGTTTATTAATAACTTAGCATTAGTTCTATTGTTTCTTACTAAAAATATCCTATTTATAATCTTAAACCTCTGATTAGGCTCATATACTCTCCTAATCATATTCCATCTCATTTTGCTTCTATCAGTCATCATAACTGGTTTAGGTACCCTACCTTTCATGAGCCTATGATCCCTATATGATCTAATCTCTTCTATTATTTCATTAGGCGATAGGCATCTATCATATAGATTTCTCCTGTTCATCACTTAATCTCCCTTGGTTTAAAGTGTTTCAATTGTTCTTTGATATCATCAATCAAATTAACACCAGCAGGTTTTAACATAAACAACCACTCTGGTTTATCCCTCATTGTAGTATACATTTTATTACTTATTTTGTCACAAAATATACACCAACCACCATAGGTTAATTTAAGACCCATAGACACCATAAATGGGTGTTCATTAGCTTCAGATACCTCCACCCTAGAGTAGGTATGAAAACCTTCAGGAATGATCCCTAGAGATGCTGTGATACCAATAACCTCCTTGACATTATTCTTGAATCTCTCATCAAGTTTCTTGTACTTATATTCATTTAAGCTAACTACTTTACCCATATATACTCCTAATCTACCCCTATATTACTACAACCAACATCATCTAAGCAACCATTGTTATCTAATATACCAAGTATATCCTCTATAGGAGTAAAAGTAAAACCTTTTTCACTACCTCTATTAACAAAATTTGCAATAGCCTCTAACTCTGATTGTGTAAAATTACTTACTATGTTCTGCATTATCTATATCCTGTAGTAGTTTGATCAATGATAACCCTAAATTATACCCCATTTTAACTGGAACAGCATTACCTATTTGCCTATAAATTGATGATAGGCTGCCCATGAATTCCCAATCATCTGGAAATGTTTGTACCCTAGCATATTCTCTTGTAGTTAATGGTCTAGTATAAATCGGGTGACACCTATCAGTCTGTTTCTGTGCTGGTGATGTAGTTAAAGTTAGGCATGGTTCATCTAATGATAGTCTTCTAGCCATGCCAGTTTTACCACCACCTGAATAATAGCTTTTACCCATATATGATTTCTGTATATTAACTGGCAAATCTCTCCAACAACCACCAGGTGGTACCAGTTTCAAAACCTTTGCCTTATTCTCAGAGTATGCCATCCAATTGGAAAATGGTACATCACAATCGTAAAGCTTACCTTTAAATAATACATCCCTCATTGTGGTTTTTGCATAATCTGCATATTCCTCTGGCCATTCAAAATATACCTCAGAACTTTTAGGTAATTTCACCCCAACTAGAATAATCCTCTCCCGCTTCTGAGGTACACCATAGTCTACTGCATTGATTACTGAAGCATATAACTCATATCCTAGCTCTTTAATAATATCTTTAATAGTATTAAAAGTGTTACCATTATCATGTTTTATCAATCCCTTGACATTCTCTAACATAAATGCCTTAGGCTTTATCTCGTCTACTATACGAGCAACCTCAAAGAAAACTGTACCCCTTATATCATTAAACCCAAGATTCTTACCTGCATATGAGAACGGTTGACAAGGGAATCCTCCTGTAATCAGATCTACCTTCCTTTTAATGTGTTTACTGGATATCTCCTTAACATCACATTGGACAACATTCCATCTAGGCTTATTAAATTTTAAGGTATTACAAGCGTCTTTATCTATATCATTTAGTAATACGTGATTAAAACCAGCTTGCTCTAATCCTAGTGATAATCCACCAGCACCGGCAAATAGATCAACAGTGTTGAACATACCTACTCCTTACTGAATGGTTTCTTACTACTAGTATTGTATTTAGCTTTATAAGCGCTCTCTAATTCCTCTAAATAACGTTCATCATCCATCATAGTATCTTTGCTTACCCAATCATTAAAGTGGCTCACAGAGCATTCTAGAGCGTTTAACCAATCAGTCGGCTCTTGCTGCCCACCACTAATGATTTTAGTATATTGATTATAGGCCTGCTGTTCAGTAGCATAGTGATAAGCTACACCTTCTAGGTGGATTACATTCTTGTGGATGTCTATGTTAATCATGATAGTTACCTCTTAATTTTACGCTATCGTAGACACTGACGTGTCAACGTCGGTGATCGCAGACACCAAAGCGTCAGCGTCGGTGATCGTAGACACTGACGTGTCAGTCCTAACGAACCGACCTTACGTGTCAACGTCGGTGATGGTTGAATTCTACACTACCACCAACCAGTAGTATAGCAATATTTGGATATATTAATTATACTACTTATAACCAGACCTAACTACGACCTTATAGATAGGTGTGATCAATTCATACCTAATTCCTTAGATTAGCAATCGGCACCAGACTACGGGATTTGGTACCATAAATAACTCTAGTGAACTTTCTATGTTGCATGGCCTACGCAAGTAGGTGAGTGGTTAGTTGCCATGATGCCAACCAAGATTACAGTTTAGCATGAGTTAAGTTCGATTGTTCCTACCAGTGTTGTAGGTGTCAGGAATACTGTTGTATTGCAGTTTAAATTAACAGACCCACTTTGATGTGGTAACAGGACAACTAAGTATCTAGGATTGGTTACTTAGTTACAACCCTCTACCATGTCATAACAATCAATGTCTATAATCTTGCCGGAACGCCTAGCAGGCATGCTAGTGGGGTAACCCTTCGCGAAGATCCGGTTTAAGGAGTCCCCCCCGGTCACCTATTATACTACCTCGGATACACATAGAGATACAGGATAGACAGTAACTATGTACGTTACTATGTTATAATTATACCTTATAATATACCCTATACTTATGCCATTATCAATTTAGTGATTATTGCCACTACTATCAATAGTGGTTAAAAATTTCAACTTAGGTTATAAGAATTTCATTTATTATTACTATAAGTTATTATGATATCTAAGTGGGTTGTGGTAATATAACTATATTAACTAATTGAGAGGCTATTATGTTAATATATTTAGAATTTGATGGCACTGACTTACGATTAAATAATCAAGGTAACATCATTGTCGGCAAAGATATTAAAATATTTAGTAATGCTTGTGGGGAATATGAACATGAAATTTGGTTAAATTATGTTAATAATTACTATGATTTAGGTGATATAGTAATACTTACAGTATCTTGTATGCATATGGATGTGATAATTATTAACAGTCAAGAGTTTATTAATTTACATGACCTCCCTAACTTTGATTCAATATACAGAAAGGTGATTAAAGAATATAAAGATATATTGAAAAGTAATATAAACATGTTGACAAAGCTATTAAATACGCCATGGTAAATGATTATATAATATTTGAATGGGGGAAGTATTGATTACTATTTTAAATCAGAGGTACGTTATGTCAGATAGAACAATAGGATTTGATGGTGATAAAATATTAATCTTAGATAAAGATGGTATCCACCATGTAAATGAAGTTAATTTATTTAGTTGTGAAGATAATAACCATGTTATGTTGATTACACTAACCTATAATGGTAAGTTTATGATAATAGACGCATCTTATAAATATTTTGGTTTGAATATTATACGGAAAAACCATGCGCTAAGTATAGAAGATTTTTATAATTTTGATGAAATTTATGGTGATTTTAAATTTCAATTTAAACAACAAATTACAGACTATATCTTCCTTTTATCAAAAATAAGGAATAAGATAGTTTAAACCAATGAACAACGACTATAACTTTGGAGAACTGAGTATGCAAAGTATTAAGGATACTGATAGTGTAGATATATATTTACTTAATGAGTACATGTACCTGTTGTGTGCTTTCAAGGATATTTACTTGAAATTCAGTGAAAGTGGTGTATACTTAGGTGAAACATCTCTGGAAGGTATTATGGAAGAGGTTGCAGACAAAGCAATAAACCCTATACCAATGGAGATGGAATTTAGTCAATTTAAGCAATTATTTCTAAGTGAGAGATGTCAATGAAAGAAACATTCCTTATAAGTGATACACATTTTGGTCATGCTGGTGTTTGTAAGTTTCTAGGTGTCAATGGTACTAAACTTAGACCATGGAATAACACAGAAGAAATGGATGAAGAGATGGTTAAACGATGGAATGAAGTTGTTAAACCTGGTGATAAGGTATACCATTTAGGTGATATAGCTATCAATAGAAGATCTTTATCAATACTAGGTAGATTAAATGGTGATAAGGTATTAATCAAAGGTAACCATGATATCTTTGAACTAAAGGATTATGCTAAACATTTCAGGGATATCAGGGCCTATAATGTCACTAAAGAAGGTATAATTATGTCACATATACCTATTCACCCAGATTCTAAGGGTAGATTTAAGGCAAATATACATGGACATTTACACGATAAGAGGGTATTATTAGAGAACCTCTATGGTACATTCACTGATCCATTCTACCATAACGTATGTGTAGAGCAAATTGATTACAGGCCGATAAATTTAACAGAAGTTTTGGAGAGAGTAAAACTATGACTACTAAGTTAATAAACTTGGTTAACAATAACGGATTAGATGTAATATTCCACGGAAAACTACTAGGTGAGCACGGTACTAAGTCTTTATACTTAACTGAAGGAGGGAACTATGTACAGCATCAAAAGGTATCCTGCCTTTGTGAATTGTGCTCTATTGAGCGGTATGACGTATGGGTTTTCAATAGTGTAGCTGAAGTTGTAAAACATAATGGACTGAGTTCTCATAGTAAAGAGTTCTATAAAGTGTGTAAAATTTATCTTGATGCAGCTGTGAGGTTTGTGGAATGATTAATATTGATTTTGAATGGGTTGATTTTGATAGTATTTTTACTCCAGAAGATCTACAATGGAAAGATGAAGAAATTAAAAAAATTATGTTAGATAAAAATGTTACGTATGGTAAAGCAGAACATTATTTACTGAATGGTGATTGGGATTGTCTAGAGGATGAAATCGATGATTACTAATAGAATACAAGAAATTCTTGCTTCAGCTATATTCATCTATGAAAATGAACCATTATATACTAATCCTACATTAACCTTAGATGAAGCGAAATATCTACTCAATGTTGTAGAATTTAAAACCAAAAATAATGATCTTGGGGCTATATACTACCAAGGTGGTAAATGGTCAGTGGAAATGGCAAATGCTGATACCAGGAGTATAGAGTGTCTCTATTTCGATAACAACGATGAATTAGTAAAATGGTTGGAGGATAATTTAGTATGAAAGGTATTGATATCATCGAAGATGATACACGGTCTAAAGACCGTTGACAACCTCTACAACACAGTATAAACTTACTGCATAGACAACAAAATGATACTCTCAAAGAGAGTACATCGTAGACACTGGCGTGTCAGTCCTAACGAACCGACCTTACGGTTCTACGTCGGTAATGGCATAGCCAATGAGGTTAATATTATGTGGCACAATCAAGAAGTAATGACAAGTTGGAATGATACCTTCTTTGAGGGTACACGGTCTACGACCGATGACAGTTTAATGACTCAGGAAGAGTATAACCTAAATTTATTTTCAAATAAATTTAGAGCGTAAGCCTGAAAATATTTTCCAAATATTTTTAGAACCGAAAGGACTTTTTACATTTTTACCCATTTTAGTTTAACAAAAAACTAAGTAATTACTCACTGACGTTGATACCTCACAAAGTGAGGTACATGGTAAAAACCAATGACACGTCAGTGTCTGCGATATTTTAGTTAAACTTAACCCACTAACCTTAACTAAAATATTAACTAAGTTAAGTTTACCTCTACTTATTATATTAGATAATTTACAAAACTTTACAAAGTAATATGCTTTTTTACTTGTCAATCATGATTTTCTGTTTGATACTTTAATCATGTAAGAGAAATGATTTTTAATTAGTAAAGAGGTAAACATTATGAAACTATATGCACAGCCTTATTCATATGAGCACAATGGCTTTTATTTTGAGAACCAACAGGAATTTGATGCAGCCATGGAAAGATTAAAAGCGCAAGGATGTGAAGAAGTAGAGATACAGTATATTGATGGTGATGTATACGATACTAGAATGATTGAAGGCCTAGCTAACAAGTGCGGCCATGATTTTGAGCTACTTTTTAGTATAGAATATATGAAAGAGATCGAGCAGGTGGCACTATCATTTTTATTTGATGTGGGTTACGGTTTAAATCTAGAAGATATGATTGCAAAAATAGATGATGTTTGTGTTTTTGAGGGTAAATTGGAAGACTATGCTTATGATTTACTTAATGATTGCAACACCATACCAGATTATCTATCTCACTATATAGCATATGATAGGTTTGCCAATGATTTAAAACTAGGCGGCGATGTTACTATTATGGACGGTGGCTATATTGTGACTAATCCAAATGACTTCTAAGTTAATGATTTTAATTCAAATTAAAGGTGGTTATATGTATACATTAGAGAAAGTTTTAGATAAGTTAGAACAGTTTATTGCCAAGAATGACAAGCTAGACTATGATGAATTTGAGGATAGTTTAGAAGACTTTTACACTATCTATAGTAGTAGCTTAGAAAGGGGTAAAATCAGCATGTTACGAGATACTATTGATAGTGTACTTAGTGTTAGACGTATCTTAGAACAGTTCAAAACCATTAATTAGAGGTGTAAGTATGTGTTATATTGAAAACCAATTTAATAGATTAAAACCAGACGGTACACATAAACCTAAAATTCAGATTAATGATAGTAATGGATCACATACTAATTTTATTGACATAAGTTTGGAACAGTTAGCAGCAATTAAGAAACTACTTAAAGAGGTGTAGTGATATGAGTATGTTAACAGTAGAAGAAATTAATACAGTGGCTAAAGTTTTACAAGATGTTGTACTCAAAACAGTTGAATATTGCTGCATACTTAACTATAGTTATGAGGATACTTTAGATCATGTTTATACTGAAGCATACAGTAAAACAGTGTTGGAGGTTGTACACGATAGATTAGGGAATAGTCACTTTACTGCAAAAATGTTAGAGGGAACCATGAATGATTATAAAAGAGCAGGTGTGATTAGAAGCGCTTACAATACATACAGCAGAGAGGTTATACAATGAAATACTCAAAATGCTTTAAAAAACACTCTAGACTATACTTCGGCAGGATCAACGGTGAATATATTGTGACGGATGGTATAGTTATTCTGCCTTTGTATAACAATAGTTTAAAATGTACCATATGGAAAGATGGGTGTACTATTGAGGATAGTTTATTTATAATTGATAATTTAGATAGCACATTACTGGATAACGCTGTATGTGCTGAAATAAGATCTAAGGATACTAATCTATTAACAGGTGAAAAGTTAAGTGATAAGGAAATAGATAACTATATCATAATAACCTATAAAAATGATAGTAAGTCGGAATTATTGAGTATAAGGGAAGTAACTGGTTATGAGTATCTAGAAGATATCTGTAACCCGTGGAATTATGGTGATAAAGAGAAAATTGAGTTTAATGTTTCACTGGTTAGTAGTATTGTTGAACTGAAGAAACTCAACAACCTTGTTAAACTGTTTAAAATCAAAGACTTTCGTATCAGTGATATAACATCATATAAAAGCAGTAGTGTAGATTCAATATGTTATAAGATATGTCAAGATAACTTCAACATTTACTTTACAGGGTTATAGGTTTACAGATTATACTAATATTGATAATATAGAGGTGTAGGGTTATGATAAATAAACGATCTAAAATAGATAGTATTTTTACCGTAATCTATTGTGAAAAGCGCGGTCTAATTTTATTAGGTGATATGTTGGAAAGATTGTCTAAAGAATTAAAATGGCGGTATGGTTATAGCATAAAGGAAGATAGAGAAGGAATGAATATCTTTAAGGAATTGGCATATAACAACGGATTATATGATAAGTTATTTTCTCACATTGGCACGAGGTTATAGTATGCAGAAACTTAAAGTAGAAGCTACGATCAATACACTAGACAAAGAGATAGCCTTTTTTGAGCGCTTAAAAGCCCTACAGCGAGAAGTAGGGTTTGAGTGTATAGGTATAGATGGGTTAGATAATAATGAGCATCTAATAAGGTTTAGAGGCGGTTTAGAGTATATTGTGAATGTGAATGAGGGCACACTGGAACTAGTTTAAAATTTGTGGGAGAATTTGGAGTATAACCTAAATTTATTTTCAAATAAATTTAGAGCGTAAGCCTGAAAATATTTGGAAAATATTTTTAGAACTGATGGGCTTTTTTATATTTTAGTCATTTTAGTTTAGCAGAAAACTATGGTATATGATACTTTACACGTAAAGTACACGGCCGAAGGCCGATGATATAAGCCCAATTTGTAAGGATAAACGGCCTAAAAATTTGTTGCTTATATGCACATATCATGCCAGCTCTAAACAACGCCCACGGTGGATCTAAGTTTTACAACCCTATGATTTAAGTGTAGGCATAATAGAAATGAATGCAAGCCTATCCTTGGCTTTTTATTATTTTAATTTTAAGTTGCATTGCGGCCCTAAGGCCGAATTTACCAGAAGAGATTAAGGTGGCAAGAATTTTATCTTCTGGAACTTGCTTGTCGAGCACTTGGTAGTATTTCATAAATCACCCTATCAATAATTAATTAATCTACCCATACTTTAAATATAGTCAATCACTGCAAGTTTGCAAGTTTATTTTTTAACTAACACTTTTTGCCACCTTATGACGTTAATCACTAGCACTTTTTGTCACTCCATCACTAGTGGAATAGTTAAGTTGTTGATTTTATTGGCAATAGAACATTGGCACAGGGTTAGCATCATGTACAATAAGTTTAATAAATAGCCCTGATGATGGGCGAGGTGGTAGTTATGAAAAATTTAAAAGTTTTTTCCAGTGAAGTGGAGGCAATCAATTTTGCCAAAGGTTTTAACAGGGAATTTAAGGTGATGGATCACCAGTTATCAGCTAAGGATGGCGATAGTAGAAAGGGATTTTATATATCAATTGAGGTAAAAAACCTCGCAGAATACAGGGACTTTCCGGGGTGTGCTGTACACCTCTAACAACAAAGCCCTACCCTCACTCGAGGGTAGGTTTTCTGTTACCTAAATTTTTTTATCTATAGGTGTAACGTATAGAGTTACACTATCTAGTTCTATTAATTAATTTTATGAGGTGATATCATGACCATCGAGCACATTTTAGTCACAATTATCGTGATGGCAATTATGTTGCATCAACTATATGTACATAATGCATATATGCAAAACGGCTACAATATACTCAAACCGAGGTTGATGCAGTTAAACTTGCACTATTGCCTATACTATCTAAGCAGCCCCACCATCGATAGTGATACTATAAGCAAGCTGCTGGTTATGACCAATACACAACTAAAAGTCACAAATGGTTACCTTGCCGATGGATGGACAATTGATGGGGCAATAGGTCAGGCTAGTAAGCATTTGTATTAGTAACATCTAGCGTTACATTAGCCCCGTCTATCGGGGTTTTTTATTGTCTATGATAAGTTAGGTTATAAAAAACAATCAATCTATAACAATGAGCTATATAAATCTCCAGTAATATGTATTACTGGCTACATAATGCAAGTTAAATCATTGATTATCATGAATACACGCACGCGCGCAGGTATATTATAAATAATATTTATAAGCGACTTATAAAAGCCTGTAAGGCTCTAGCTAGGTCGCAACTATAACAAGATAAGCAGGTATCAACTAAAGTTAAATTGAGCTTATAAACCCATTTAAACCCTATTCTAGGGATTGCTAAGGGGTGAGTTATCCAGCCGAGCTGAACAACTAAGCACCCCCCCTACCTATATAGGGTATATGGTATATGCCATATAGGGTATATAGGGTAGGTACTACCTATAAGTTAACGTGTTGATAAACACGAGTGAGTAAAATGACTGTAAAGGCATTTTATGAACGAGTAGAGTGTATACCTAATATATTATAATGGTTATAAAAATATTTTCTATTATAACTAAAAATAGTATACATAATATAATTAGTGTATGGTATATTATACTTAAAAATACTAGTGTATAATATTTAACTAAATAACATACACAAAACTAAGGGTAGAGTGTTTTGGCGTCGATCGGGATCTATCAGCTTCGCTGTCCCGACGCCAAAAGATAAAATAACTAACCAAATAAGTATGTAAAATGTATTATATATACTACATAAACTAACATAATGTACCAAATACAGTACAATAACTAGTATTTATCAGTATAAAGTAACTAAAATATCACAAATCTAGTATTTATTACTAAAAACTATAGTATTCTTGTATTTTTATAACTAAAAGATCTAATTATCCAAATAATTAACTTATACTGGTACTAAAATATGGGTTTCTTGTCTATTACAGCTATTCATCTATCAGCTAACAGTCAGTCATAGTCTAATACTCTCCTTTGGACAGTATTACACTCTTCCTTCCTTCTAGCTTCAGCTTCATACACTGTAACCGCTTACATTCTATTTCAGCTTCAACATAACCCATATTTTAGTTATACCAGTTAATATTAAGCTAAACATTTTTTCAGTTAATCAAATTTTAACCATATTTTGACTTAAACTTATTTTTCAGCTAACTAATTGTTTTTAGTAGTAATGATTATTTTATAGTTATACACTTTCGTCACATCGGGATTGAATATAAATATATTGATTAATAAATTAAATTTAGCTTCCATTTTCTACCTAACCATAGTATACTGATCCAGTAAGTGATTTAATTGTCAGTTTTAATTAGTAACAATATTTGAGGTATTTATGATTAGGTCTTATTTTGATAATGGTGAATGGAAAGAGTATAGTGTAGTCAGAGAAGATAATGTAGAGATAATCAAAGAGGTAGGTTGTTTCAGTAAAATGGGATTTAAACCTATACCTCTGATTAAGGGTTGTATCAGAGAGAATAGGTATTTCATAAACAAAGAAGGTATTATTATCTGTAGAACTGGATATTCGGTAGGAACTTATAATAAGAATGGTGTAGAGTTTTTTAAAGATGATAGATGTTACGAAATTTCAGTAGCTAGACTAATGGCTGAAACATTTCTAGAGAAACCAAAGGAAGAAGGACATTGGGTAGTAGCTCATTTGGATGGTAACAAACTAAACAATAGGCTAGATAACTTAGCTTACATGACTAGAAGAGAATTTAACCTAAGAGTAGGTTTAAATGGTGGTGGTAGTAAATGTGCTATGGCTACATTAACCCAAGAACAGGTAGATACCATTAGAGCTGATTTTGCTAATGGTGTTAAGCAGAAAGATTTAGCTAAAAGATATAAGATGTCACAAGCTAATATATCAGCTATCTGTAGAGGTAGGGTTTGGAAGGATAGTTACGTTAAACCAGAGGTATTACCTAAAAGGAATATTGCAGGTAGGGCTAAAGTAGATAAAGAGTTAATCAAACTAGTATGTAAACTACTTAAAGAAGGTAATACTGGTAGAAGTGTAGCTGAACAGTTAGGTATACACTATGTAACAGTATCTAAAATCAAGACTAAACATTATAAGAAGGTACTAGCTAGATCTATCAAAGAAGAAGCCTATAATTTGAGCGATAAGGTACCTACAAGGCTTGCTTGTGATTTAAGTATAGGTGAGGTAAGGGAGATTAGACAGAGGTACCCTAAGACCTCTAAGAAGGCTTTATGCAAGTATTACAATATTAGTAGTAGTTTGCTTAGTTATTTGGTAACTACTTACTGTTGGGATGATGACAATGAAGTAGATATCAGGTATACTGATCCTGATGGTTTAGTTAACCAATATCTACTAAAGACACATGGCAGTAATTGGGAGATAGATGGTAATGGTAGGTTAGTTAAGCAAGAGGATAGTGATAGTGAGGATGAATTCACTGCTGAGGATGCTTTAGAGTTATTGTACGGTGAGAATTGGTTAGAAGAAGTAGCAGGGGTACATGGTGAAGTTAATGATACCATCTAAGATAGTAATATATTGTGACATAACTACAGGTACCTACTATATAGGTGAGCCTGGTACAGATACTTACAAAGAGATTACAATAGAGGAAGCAATTAGGTTACTTAAAGGTGATAGTGATGATAGAGATTTATTATGACCAACTAAGATTAAAATATTATTTAGGTAACCTAGATAAAGGTGAAGAATGTGTGGAGCTTAGTGAAGAAGAGGTTGAAGGTATTAGAAGGTTGATACATAGTGAAACTAAACCAGAGTCACCTAGTCTTATTGAACTATTTGTACTATTAGGTTATACTTTTAGTTGGGTAATGGTGATTTTACTTATTAAGAGGATGATGTTACAATGATTATAACATTTATGAGGAACGAATAAATGAATATATTTTACCTTGACCATAATATTGAATCATGTGCTAACTATCACTGTGATAAGCATGTAGTTAAACAGATTCTAGAGTATTTTCAAATACTTAATACTACTTTACATGTGAAAGGGTTTTCTTCACCGTATAAACCTACCCACATCAATCATCCTTGCACTGTGTGGGCTAGAAAGTCTAAACAGAACCTAAACTATCTGGAAAGCCTATTTATTTTTTTGTGTGAGGAATATACCTACAGGTATGGTAAGGTACATGCTTGTGAGGATAAGTGGAGGGAATGGTATTATATGATTGAGAGATGCATAGATGTACTACCTGATGTTGGGTTTAGCTATCCACCACTAGTTATGCCAGAACAATATAAAAAGGATTGCCCTGTGGAGTCATATAGGTTATACTATTTAGGTGAGAAGGGTAAAATGTTGAAGTGGACAAGAAGAAGTAAACCTTATTGGGCGAGAGAGGTGATATGAATAATCTCACTGAAAGTGATAATTATGGGTATTTTTTATGTGAAATATCTAATAAAGAGTATGCTGAGTTCTGGTTTGAGGGTGGTAAGATAGTGCACAACAATGCTGTTACATTAGATCTAGATATTGTTGTAAACTCTAATAGGCTTAGACTAGATCTTTACTTAGGTGATGGTAAGGGGTTTTGTGATAGGTTTCCTAATTTGCCGGCACTACGAAATTATGTGACATATATGGTGAATTTTTAATTAAACCTTAAAACATAAGGGAGAAATAAGATGAGAATAACTGTTGAAAAGAGTGTGATGAATTTTATGTTAGTGTTTATGATTTATACAATGATGACTATGATTATGAGAATTTAAAGATCAATTATTTAGGATTTATAGATAATTTTATTAATATTATACTGTAACTTATTGTTTTTAGTAACATTAATTCAACAATTTCGAGATAGTTAAGATGGGCATTATACTTCACGGTCAACATATTGGATTAAGTAGTAGGGTTAAATATAGTAAAAAAGCTATAAATTTTGTTAGAAAATGCAACCTAAACTATAAGTTGGATAGATATAGAAATGATGATGGTCTACACATACATAAAATGGGGATACTTAGAACTAGAAGACAGCGTATAGTTTTTATTAGAGGTATCAGACAGGAAACTATTAGACAAAGGTGTGAATATTTGCTAAACTTTGCTAATAGGAAAGAGGGACTAGATAAGATGGTACAGGAAAATCAAAATTTAGGTTTATACGATTAGGAGGTATTATGAATAGTTATGAGTTGTCAAAAGATTGGATGAAACATATTGGTCAGAATAAGGAAACTACTAAGGAATCCTTATTAGTTACTCTAATAGTAGAGGAGTTTAATGAGTTCAAGGATGTTACTGATAAATTCAAAGATTACTTCAACAGCAGACATCACCCTTTATTAGATGATTTTTGGGATTACCCAAGAGAAGCTGATAGAGTGGAGATCATAGATGCACTAGGAGATATGTTAGTAGTAATAAATAACTACCTAGTATGGTTAGGTATTGATGGCAATGAGTTAACTAAAGAAATCTATGACTCTAATATGTCAAAATTCTGTTATAATCAGAATGATGCAGAAGCATCTATTAAAAAATATTCAAATAGTGGTATTGACGCTTACTATGGTGAAGTTGGTGGTGTTTACTACATCAGAAGGAAAAGTGATAATAAAATACTTAAAGGTATTAACTTTAGGCTACCAGATTTAAAGAGGTTTATTAAGTGATTAGATATGTTTTAGTTGCATTAGTACCGATATCTATGTTATATTTAATTTGTAAGTTATTTATTTCTATGGGAGTATGGGTATGATAATTGCTTTTACTGGTAAAATGGGTTCAGGTAAAGATACTTGTGCTACATTATTGTGCAAAAATCTGTGTAATCACAAAAGGATGATGTTTGCTGGTCACTTAAAGAATGTAACTAAGATAGCATTCAAATGGACAGATGATCATGTTAATGGATCTCTTAAGGACGTTACTTGCCCATATTGGGGTGTTACACCTAGGTATGTATTACAGACCTTAGGTACAGATTATCTTAGAAATTATATTGATGAGAATTATCACACCAAAATCATAGATTTAGATATTAAACAATACATTAGGGATGGTTATAAGTCAATAATTTTAACTGACTTAAGATTTCCCAATGAGGCCAATTATGTTAAAGAGAATGGTGGCATTATCATAAAGGTAGATAGGCCAGGATTAGATGGTGTATCTTCACATCAAAGTGAATCTCATGATATAATCCCCAATATTACAATATTGAATGACGGTGATGAGAAAGATTTAAAGGTAAAAATAGATTATTTATTTTTAAGATTGAATCGTGGTGAAAATTTAGATAACTTGGTAATTTAGGAGTATTTATGTCTGATTTTAAATTTGATATTGAAGTGCAATGTTTAGCAGCATTAGTTGAATTAAAGAAACTTAACAATCTTATCAATAGAGCACTAAGGCAAGATGCTTTATCTGATGATTTAGATCATGTCACACACTTAGTGTTAGATTTAGATGATCAATTATCTATCACTATTGGTAATCTGATTGATTCTGTATCAAATACTACAGATGAACAGACAGAAAATAATAGTTAGGTTATAGTTACCTATGTTTGAGTATGAATTTAATATCACTTATATTACTTTATTTTGTAAAAACATACCACCACTAGAGGCAATATGAATGAATTCCTAAACAAGACAGCAGTACAATTAGAATTATACAGGAGGTGTTTACCCAGTTCTGATATTAGTAAGATTGAGATATCATATACTATCAAAGAAATATTGGATATGTTATTATATGTTGAAGATATTCTTGGTAGATTGAAGTTCCATGAACCAGAGATATTTAAGAAGTAAAAACCTAACTACGACCTTATTAGATAACCTAATAAAAGGGGGGATAATATGCAAATAGGTTTAGTAGGTTTAAACTTAACAGATGTGACAGAGTTTAAAGGAGATAGTAAGACAGGTAAGATGGTGTTTGGTTTACTGGATGGATCTAGATTGATTATAGAGTTACCAGTGAACTTACCAGAAGAGGAAGTAGTTAAGGCCATATTGATGATTAATAGTGAGCTAGAGCTAGAGAGAAACACCTTAGCGATAAACGTAGATATAACATATGAGTAAATCTAAATTATTATCAGAAGATCAAAAGGAGTCACTGGAAGCTATTAAAAGTTGGTTTAACTCTAACATTAGAAGTCCATTTAGGTTGAATGGATCAGCAGGAACTGGGAAGAGTACAATAGCCACATCAATATCAGATGTACTTGATACTGGGATAATATATTGTGCTCCTACCGGTAAAGCTGCTTCAGTTCTTAGGAGTAAAGGGGTAGCGGCAGGTACAATACACAATACTATCTACGAGTGTGAACCAAACATAAACTTAAAAAAGGTCACATATAGTCTCAAAGATAGGTATTCTTTCAACAACAGTTTATTCGTTGTAGATGAAGCATCAATGGTAAATGATGACCTAAGGAGGGATATAGAGTCACTAGGGAAGAAGGTGTTATATGTTGGTGATCAACATCAATTACCACCAGTGGAGAGTTGTAGTAACCACATGGAGTTATCTAATTTTTCATTAACCAAGTTACATAGGTTTGCAGAAGATAACCCAATATATACCTTATCACACCATGTAAGAGATGGTAACCCTATTAAATATGGTAAGTGGGGTGAAGGTGTTGAGAGGAAATCTAAGGGATCACTAATAAAGTGCAATATTATGTCTGAATATGATATGGTATTATGTGGATATAATGATACTAGAACCAAGATAAATAATATGTTAAGAGAGTATCATGGAAGAAGTGGTATCATAGTTGTAGGCGATAGGTTGATGATATCTAAGAACAACTCTAAGAAGAAGATAGCCAATGGAGATATGTGTACTGTTACCCACGTAGGAGAAGAGTTGAAAAATGAATACCTATTGGACGTTAGGGTACTTATGGATGGTGATATAGAGGAAACCGATTTACTTGTTGATACACATAACCTATATGGTATAGACATAAACAAGGAATCTAAGTATAGTAAATATAAGTTTCTTATGACATTAGATAAGAATAGGGTATTTGTGGAGTATGGTTACTGTTTGACAGTACATAAAGCTCAAGGATCTGAGTACGGCAGTGTACTATTAATTGAGGAACCGATAGGTGATACAATATTGGATAAAAATAAATGGTTATATACAGGGATAACCAGGGCTAAGAGTAAATTAACTATAGGAGCTTAATATGAGCGATTTGGATGAAAGTTTTATAAATAAAATGAAAGAAAGTAAGATTGATAGGGCAAAAGGTGTTAGGAAGTATTTGAAAGATGCCATACAACATGGTAAACTTAATCCATTCCAAGATTTACAGAACAAGTTGTTTGATAAGAAATTAGATAAAATGGTCACAAAGCAAATAGATTAGGTGAACTATGAAGTTTAGAAATTTATTCAGGAAGAAGGATGACTATGTAAATTTTGAAACACAATATCTTGATTTACTTAAGGATTTATATGAAAAATCTTGTGACAAGCCACCAAGACTAGATAGAACTAAGACAGGTTGTCATTCTATATTTGGTAGAAGCTTCTTTATCGATTTAAGAAAAGAATTCCCAATGCTTACTACTAAAAGGATATGGTGGGGTTTTGTAGTAGAGGAACTATTATGGTTTCTATCTGGTAGTACCAATGTAAATGATTTGCCAGGAAATATGAGACACCTGTGGAAGTCATGGTGCACTGATGAGGATGGTGACTTAGGACCAATTTATGGTGCACAATTTAGATGTATACCTACATATGAGCAAGTCATACAAAGGAATGCCGGTAATGATCAAATATTGGAGTTAGTATCAGGGTTGATGAATGATCCACATTCCAGAAGACATGTTATGACTACTTGGAACTATTCTGATTTAAGTAGAATGGGGTTATCACCTTGTCATGGGACTGTTATACAATTCTTTGTAGAAGACGGATGGTTAGATTTAACCACATATCAAAGAAGTCAAGATGTGTTTTTAGGTGGACCATTTAATATACCAAGTTATAGTTTATTGCTATATATTGTAGCAGGTATAATAGGTAAGACACCTAGATATTTGAACTATCATCTAGGAGATGCTCATTTGTACCATAATCATAGAAAAGCTGCACTAGAGCAGCTAGAAAGAACACCCATGGTTGGTGCTCAGTTGCAAATAAGTAAACAGCCAACATTTGCTGACCTAGCATTACATTCACCGAACAATAGGGCAATTAAAGCTGACCAATTTATCATCAGAAACTACACAAGTCACCCTGCAATCAAAGCACCATTGGCTATTTAGGAGTTAATATGGGCAAACCTAGAGCGAATAGAGAAGGTAGAAGTAAGTATCAAGATAAGCAAGTGGTGAAAGAGGTTAGGAAGGATTTTAACCTTAAACCTATGAACAGTAAGCAGAAGGAGTATATTAGTCTTATTAAGAGTAAGGATGTAATACTTAGTATAGGTGTACCAGGTACTGGTAAGAGTATGATAGCAGCAGTGTATGCCGCTGAAAAGTTAGCTAATAGTGAGATAGATAAGGTTATTGTTACAAGACCCTACCTTGGCACTACAGGTACTATTGGTTTTCTGGGTGGATCTTTAAATGAAAAGATGTGGCCAGTGTGTATGCCTATTTTGACTGTACTTGAAAGGTGTTTAGGATCATCACAGTTTAAGTACTATATTGAGACATCTAAAATAGAGCTTGTACCTACTGAATTCCTCAGAGGCAATTCCTACAATAACTGTATAGTTATTGCAGATGAGGCACAGAATAACAATGTAGATACTATTAAGGCAATATGCACTAGGGTAGGTTATAATTGTAAACTAATATTGACAGGTGATGTAGTATTTCAATGTGATTTAAGGGTTAAA
>JACCDW011987296.1_pt1 | contig 55502 bp, 54 predicted proteins | sample 7449781 | NCBI WGS metagenome assembly JACCDW01 (sample SAMN15323449, study PRJNA562643) | freshwater metagenome | isolation source: river surface water | place: USA:Blue River Watershed | collected 2017-08-18
ATCGGCCCGATCGCCAAGCCCAAGGACATCCGCTTTGGCGAGAACCTGCCCAAGACCCGCTCGGGCAAGATCATGCGCCGCCTGCTGCGTTCGCTGGCCAAGGGCGAAGAGATCACGCAGGACACCTCTACTCTGGAGAACCCGCACATCCTGAGCCAACTGGGTCAGGCTTACTGATCGGTTCGGATCGATCCAGCAAAAAAGGCAGCCTCGGCTGCCTTTTTTGTTGGCAGGAGCGAAAGTCAGCTCTTCATGCCCAACCCCAGCCGCTCAATGGTGCGCTTTTCTTTCACGTAGTTGGCCAGGATGAAGTTGGTGTATTCCTCGCTGTCCATGTAGATCACGGGTTGGTCGTATTTTTCAAAGGCGGCCAGCACGGCCGGGTCGCTCAGGGTCTTCTTGAAAGCGTCTTGCAGCTTGCGTACCACTTTCGGGTCCATGCCGCGCGGGCCTGCAATGCCAAAGGGCGAATCGGACACGGTGTCGTAGCCCAATTCATTGAGCGTGGGTATTTGGGACCAGCGCTTGGTGCGTTTGCTGCCATAGGTGGCCAGCAGGCGCATGGTGCCTGCCTCTACGTGTGGTGCCCAGCCGGTGGCGTCGCTGTGGGCGTCAATGTGGCCACCCAGCAGGGCTTGCAGCCCGTCCGAGCTGCCCTTGAAGGGCACATGCGTGAGTTGAATGCCTGCCTTGCTGGCGAACTCTTCGACCGCCAGGTGCGGTGTGGTGCCGTTGCCGGTGGAGCCGTAGTTGAACTTGCCGGGGTTGGCTTTGGCAAACTTGACCAGATCGGCGATCGTTTTGTGGGGCGAGTCGGCCTTGACCACGATGCCGAAGGTGTAGCCGGTCAGGCAGGCGATGTAGGTGAAGTCGCGCAGCGGGTCGAACTGCATTTTTTGCATGTGCGGCAGGCGTGCCACACCGATGGTGATTTGCGACAGGGTGTAGCCGTCAGGGGCCGCCTTGACCAGTTCATTGGGGCCCAGCATGCCGCTGGCGCCGGGCTTGTTTTCGATCACTACCTGCTGGCCCAGCACCTTGGTGGCGCTTTCGGCCAAGGCGCGCATGACGATGTCGCTTGACCCGCCCGCTGGCCAGGGGCAGATCAGTTTGATGGGGCGTGCCGGAAAGTTGGTTTGTGCCAGTATGGGCAGGGCGAGTACAGCACCGGTGGCGGCGCTGGCTTGGACGAATTGACGGCGGTTTGCGTACTTCATGCGGGCTCCTTGGAGCCGACATTGAACTTTCAAGGCGCAAAGCAGGCAAGAGGGCAAACCATGGCGGCGTCACATGTGCGACGGTGCCATCAACTGCGAGCAGTCAAAGGAAAGTCATTGGGCTGCCGGATAGATGCCACAGACAAGTCCACATCCAGGGCAGGCCAGTAAAGGTGGTCCGGGGTGGGGTGTTCCAGCGAGGTGATTTGTTCGACAGTGGCTTTTTTGAACCAGGGAAATTGATCGAATGGCACCAGCAATTCCTCATCGCCCAAAAGCAGCCAGAACCCGTGCTTGGAGATGTTGGTGACTTCAGCCGAAGTGGTGGTGCCAAGCATTTTCAATCTCCTTGAAGTGTCGTTCAACGACGCGTTGTGCCTCGCTGATCTGGCGCGCTGAGAGTCCTGTCGAGGTCGCAAGATGAACGGCAGGCGTCAGCCAGAATTTGGCTTCTCCCTCGGGGTGCGAGACATGCACATGAATGCGCGGTTCCTCGCGGGAGAAAAAGAAAAGCCGGAATGGGCCATCGCGAACGACTGTGGGTGCCATGCCTTGACTCTAGCCGATTTACTTGAGAGATTTCAAACCGACCTCAATCCCCCAGCACCACGCCTTCGCGCCGTGGGTCGGCGCCGCCAAACCAGCCGCTGGGTGTGCGCTCGATCGCCTGCAGGCCGCTGGTCATTTCCATCTCGCGCACCTCGTGCCCACGGGCCTTGAGCTCGTTCACCAGCGTTGGGGCAAAGCGTCCGGTTTCGAGCACGGTAGGGCCATTCAAAGATCCGAAGTTGGGCAGGCTGATGGCCTGCTGGGCGTTCAGGCCGCCGTGCAGCGTGCCTGCCAGCAGTTTGGCGGTGTAGTGGATGATGAGTGCGCCACCGGGGCTGCCGCCGCTCATCACCAGCTGGCCGCTGGCCTGGTCGAACACCAGCGTAGGCGACATGGACGAGCGTGGGCGCTTGCCCGGCGCCACACGGTTGGCGATGGGGCGGCCCTGCGCGTCGGTGGGCGCAAAGCTGAAGTCGGTCATCTCGTTGTTGAGCAAAAAGCCGCCTGGCCGCGAAGGGTCGGTGCTCACCATGCGGCGCGAGCCAAACTGCGCCTCGATGGTGGTGGTCATGGCCACGGCGCGGCCCTGGGCGTCCACCACGCTGATGTGGCTGGTGCCGTATTCGGGCTGGGTGGGCATGGGCGCATGCGACAGCTTGGTGCCGCCCGGTTGGCCGGGTTGCGCAACTTTCATGGATTGCGTGCCGATCAGCGTGCTGCGCTGGCGCAGGTAGTCGGGCGCCAGCAGGCTGCGCCAGTTGTGGGCGGGCGCGGTGACGAAGTCCGGGTCGGCCACGTACTGGCCCCGGTCGGCAAAGGCCAGGCGCGAGGCTTCGGTGTAGCGGTGCACAAAGTCGGCTGTTGGCAGGCCATTGGCCCAATCCGGGCCTTGCGATGGTGTGTGGGCGAGCAGACCCAGGATCTGCCCGATGGCGATCTGGCCGGAGGAGGGCGGCGGAAAGCCGCAGATGCTGTAGCTGCGCGCGCGGGCGGTGTGGTCAAAGCACAGGGTCTCGCGTTCGCGGGGTTGGTAGTTTTTCAGGTCCTGCAGGCTCAGACTCCCGGGACGCGGTGGCTGCGCGGTGCGCGCCACGATGGCCTGCGCCACGGGGCCTTCAAGCAGGGCGCGGCTGCCCTCGTTGGCGATGCCGCGCAGCACATGGGCGTATTCGGGGTTGCGCAGCACATGGCCCACCGGCCAGGCCTGGCCCTGGGCGTTGTAGAAGAAACGGGCAGCCAGCGGGTCTTTTTTGAGGTGGGCTTCGGCCTGCAGCAGGGTGTGCAGGCGGGCGCTGACGGCAAAGCCCTGTTCGGCCAGCATGATGGCGGGCGCGAAGAGTTGCGCCCACGGCAGTTGCCCGTGTTGGCGGTGTGCGGCTTCGAGCATGCGCACCGTGCCGGGCACGCCGACCGCGTGACCGCTCAATACCGCGTCGTCAAAGGGCAGCGGTTTGCCGCCGTCCATGAACATGTCGGCACGCGCCCCGGCCGGTGCGGTTTCGCGCCCGTCAAAAGCTTGAACTTTGCGGCCGTCAAAGTGCAGCAAGAACGCACCCCCGCCAATGCCACTGGATTGCGGCTCCACCAGCCCCAGCACCAGCTGCACGGCGATGGCCGCATCCAGTGCCGAGCCCCCTGCGTGCAGCACCTGGTGCCCGGCATCGGTGGCCAGCGGGTTGGCGGCGGCCACGGCCTGGCGGGTGTAGGCCCAGCCGGGTTTGTCGGTGCTGCCATTGGACGCCTCGGGCTGCTCGGGGATGCTGTAGTTCAGTGCAGTTTGAGGGGCGGTGCTGCACCCGGTCAGCATCGCCAGGGCAATCAAACTCAGGTGAAGGCGCATACGGGACTCCTCTGAAGGAGGACCATGCTAACGCCCAAACAAGAACAGGCCCCGAAGGGCCTGTCACCTGTGCGTTTTGGCAGTTTTGGGCGTTCAGCTCACTTTGGTGCCAGGCGGATCGCGCCGTCCAGGCGGATCACTTCGCCGTTGAGCATGTCGTTTTCAAAGATGTGCTTGGCCAGTCGGGCGTAGTCTTGCGGGGTGCCCAGGCGGCTGGGGAAGGGCACGCCTGCGGCCAGCGCGTCCTGCACTTCTTGGGGCATGCCAAACAGCATGGGGGTGCCAAAGATGCCGGGGGCGATCGTCATGTTGCGGATGCCGTTGCGCGCCAGGTCGCGGGCAATCGGCAGCGTCATGCCGACCACACCGCCCTTGGATGCGGCATAGGCTGCCTGGCCGATCTGCCCGTCGTAGGCGGCCACGCTGGCCGTGCTGATCATCACGCCACGCTCGCCGGTGGCTTCGGGCTCGTTCTTGCACATGGCCTCGGCGGCCAGGCGGATCATGTTGAAGCTGCCCACCAGGTTGACCATGATGGTCTTGGTGTAGACCGACAGGGCATGGGCGCCGTTCTTGCCCACGGTTTTTTCGGCCGGGGCGATGCCCGCGCAGTTGACCAGACCCATCAGCTTGCCCATGGACACGGCCTTGGCCACCACGGCCTGGCCGTCGGCTTCGTTGCTCACGTCGCATTTGACGAAAGCGCCGCCCAGTTCCTTGGCAATCGCTTCGCCTTTTTCCGCCTGCATATCGGCAATCACGACCTTGCCGCCATGGGCCGCCAGCATGCGTGCGGTGCCTTCACCGAGGCCCGATGCGCCGCCGGTGACGATGAAAACCTTGCCTTGAATGTCCATGATTGCTTCCAGTTTGGTTGACGTTACGTAAACGTCAATTATGCACAAGGCGGCAGGCTTTGACCACCCGGGCTGTCATGTGGTGCTGTGCAGGCGCTGCTACATTCGGAGCCCAACCCTTGGACCCGAAAGCCCACCATGCCCCTCACGTCCCGCCTCTTTATCGCCCTGGGGGCCATTTTTGCCGCGCTGTCGGTGGCCCTGTCGGCTGCCGCTGCGCATGTTCCGGCCTTGCAGCAGGCGGGCGCATCGTTTGCCGCATCGCTGGACCAACAGCAGTTTCATGCCCTGGGCCTGGTGCTGGCGGGCTTGGCGCACGCACGCCGCGTCAGCCTTTGGCTGGTGGCATCGGGCGTGCTGATGCTGGTGGGCCTGCTGCTGTTCTGCCTGAACATTGACGCCCGCATTTTGTGGGGCTGGGATGCGGCGCGCGCCCTGGTGCCTGCGGGTGGTAGCGCCTTCATCCTGGCTTGGCTGGCCTTTGCCGTGGGGGCGCTGGGGCCAGAGCGCTGATCCGTGACGGATCAGTGACGGATCAGGTGGTCAAAGGCGCTGAGCGCGGCCTTGGCCCCTTCGCCTGCTGCAATCACGATCTGCTTGTAGGGCACGGTGGTGCAGTCGCCTGCCGCAAACACGCCAGGCACGTTGGTGTGGCCTTTGGCGTCCACCACGATTTCACCGAACTTGGACAGCTCGACCGTGCCCTTGAGGAACTCGGTGTTGGGCACCAAGCCAATTTGCACGAACACCCCTTCGAGCGCCACGTTCTGTTCGACGCCACTCACGCGGTCCTTGAACGACAGGCCGTTGACCTTGCTGCCGTCGCCCGTGATGGCGGTGGTTTGGGCGTTCACATGGATGGTGACGTTGGGCAGGCTTTTGAGCTTGTCCACCAGCACGGCGTCGGCCTTGAGCTGGTCGGCAAATTCGACCAGGGTGACGTGTTCCACGATGCCAGCCAGGTCAATGGCGGCTTCGACACCGGAGTTGCCGCCACCGATCACGGCGGTGCGCTTGCCCTTGAACAGCGGGCCGTCGCAGTGCGGGCAGTAGGCCACGCCTTTGTTTTTGTACTCGGCTTCGCCGGGCACGTTCACATTGCGCCAGCGGGCACCGGTCGAGAGGATCACGGTCTTGGCCTTGAGCATCGCACCGTTGTCCATTTCCACTTGCACCAGGCCGTCGGTTCCGGCCGGCACCAACTTGGCGGCGCGCTGCAGGTTCATGATGTCCACGCCATAGTGGCGCACCTGCGCTTCGAGCGCGGCGGCGAACTTGGGGCCGTCGGTTTCGAGCACCGAAATGTAGTTTTCGATCGCCATGGTGTCGTTGACCTGGCCGCCAAAGCGCTCGGCAGCCACGCCCACTCGGATGCCCTTGCGGGCAGCGTACACAGCCGCCGCGGCACCGGCCGGGCCGCCGCCGACGATCAGCACTTCAAACGGGTCTTTGGCATTGAGCTTGGCGGCATCGCGGGTGGCCGCGCTGGTGTCCAGCTTGGCCACGATCTCTTCCACGCTCATGCGGCCCGAGGCGAACACTTCGCCGTTCAGGAACACCATGGGCACGGCCATGATCTGGCGCTCTTCGACTTCCTTCTGAAAAGCACCGCCTTCGATCACGGTGGTCTTGACCTTGGGATTGAAGATGGCCATGAGCGAGAGGGCCTGCACCACGTCCGGGCAGTTGTGGCAGGTCAGGGACATGTAGACCTCGAAGCTGAAGTCGCCATCGAGCGCGCGGATGCTGTCGATCACGTCCTGCTCGACCTTGGGCGGGTGGCCCCCGGTCCAGAGCAAGGCCAGCACGAGCGAGGTGAACTCGTGGCCCAGCGGCAGGCCGGCAAAGCGCACACCCTGGGTCTCACCCTCGCGGGCCACCACGAAAGAGGGCTTGCGTGCATCGTTGCCAGAGGTGTCGAGCGTGACCTTGTCGGACAGGCTGACGATGGTCTCCAGCAGGCTCTTCATGTCGGTGCCGGTCTCGCTGTCGTCCAGACTGGCGATCAGGCGGATCGGCTGGCGCAGCAGGCCGAGGTATTGCTGAAGTTGGGCTTTGAGGCTGTCGTCGAGCATGGTGTTCTCCAGTTTCAGGTTGCAGTCAGCCAACCCCCCGCTTGTGGCGGGGGTGGCATTTCAAGGGTGGGGGGATTCGCTGGGCACAGCGCACGGGCGGACCATGCGCTGCACGCAACGCCCTGCAGTGCAGGGCATGGCTGCAAGATTTAGATCTTGCCGACCAGGTCGATCGAGGGGGCCAAAGTTTTGGCGCCTTCTTTCCACTTGGCGGGGCACACCTGACCGGGGTTGGCGGCGGTGTACTGGGCAGCCGTCAGCTTGCGCAGGGTTTCGGACACGTCACGGGCGATCTCGTTGGAATGGATTTCCATGGTCTTGATGATGCCATCGGGGTTGATGACAAAGGTGCCGCGCAGGGCCAGACCTTCTTCAGGGATGTGCACGCCAAAAGCGTTGGTCAGCGCGTGGGTCGGATCGCCCACCAGCGGGAACTTGGCCTTGCCCACGGCGGGGGAGGTCTCGTGCCACACCTTGTGCGAGAAGTGGGTGTCGGTGGTCACGATGTAGACCTCGGCGCCGGCTTTCTGGAAGGCGGCGTAGTTGTCAGCGGCGTCTTCGATTTCGGTGGGGCAGTTGAAGGTGAAGGCGGCCGGCATGAAAATCAGCACGGACCACTTGCCCTTGAGGCTGGCGTCGGAGACTTCGATGAACTTGCCGTTGTGGAAGGCCTGGGCCTTGAAAGGCTGGACTTGGGTGTTGATCAGGGACATGGTGATTTCCTCTTGGTTGGATGGGTTGGCGACCTGTTAGGGTCGACGGGATGAAGTGTAGATCGGGTTTTGCCTATTTCGATGAGCAAACCGATTGGCATTTTTAATCTTCAGGATAGGAAGGGGCAATTTCGCAAAAGATCGCCCTTGCCATTTCGGGTTTCTTGATCCAGATAAAGAGTGGCTTTTGAGAAGCGCTGTACAAGCTTGAAATATGCCGTTGCAAGAATTCACTCATTTTTGTTGAAGCAAGGAGAAATGCCATGACCAAAACCAGCAAAAAGCCCACCGCCAATGCCTCGCAGGCGTCGCCTGTCATCGACATTGGTATCAGCGCCCGTGACCGGGAAAAAATCGCCCATGGCCTGTCGGCTCTGCTGGCCGACAGCTATGCGCTGTATTTGATGACGCACAATTTCCACTGGAACGTCACAGGACCGCAGTTCAACAGCCTGCACCAGATGTTCATGGCGCAGTACACAGAGCAGTGGAACGCGCTGGACCTGATTGCCGAGCGCATCCGCTCGCTGGGGCACACGGCACCTGGCACCAACAAAGCTTTTGCCAAACTCGCCACAGTCAAGGAGGTCGATGGCGTGCCCTGTGCCGAAGACATGGTGCGCCACTTGGTCAAAGCCCAGGAAGCGGTGGCTCGCACTGCGCGCAGTTTGTTTGTGTTGGTGGATGCGGCCAACGACCAACCCACCGCAGACCTGATCACACAGCGCCTGCAAGTGCACGAAAAAACCGCCTGGATGCTGCGCAGTGTGCTCGCGGTCTGATTACTTGGTCAAAATCAACTTGCCCTGCCGGGTTTTTTGTAAGCGGTAGACCTCGCCCTGATGCCGGATCAGCACAGTTTGCTGACCTGCAAACAGGGCCTCGCTGTCCAGCACCATGGGGACCGAATCCGCATTCACCGGACGTGCTGCGGCCCCAGCGGTCGTCGCCGCGGTGTAGGCAAGGCTGGGGGTGTGGGTACTCATTCGCTCAGGGCTTCAGCGTTTCAACGCGTTTGGCCCTCGGTGACAAAACCGATCTTCGTCAGGCCTGCCCGCTGGGCGGCGGTCATGGCCTGGGCCACATGCTCGTAGGGCACTTTCTTGTCGCCGCGAATGTAGAGCTGGGGCTGCGGGTCTTTGCCTGCGTGGGTGCGCAAGGCGTCTTCGAGCGCGTCGGTCGCTACAGGCTGTTTGCCCAAAAAGAACTGGCCCTGGCCATCCACCGCAAGTTGCAGGTTGTCTGGCGGGGTTTTGTCTTTGGTGCTGCTGACCCGGGGCAGCTCCACCTTGACGGCGTGCTGCACCACAGGGATGGTGATGATGAAGATGATGAGCAGCACCAGCATGACGTCCACCAGGGGCGTCATGTTGATCTCGTTCATCACCTCATCGCTGTCGTTGACTTCAAAGGACATGCTGACCTCCATGGCTGACGCGGGCACCCGTCACGTAATAAGCGTGCAGGTCGTGCGCAAAGCGGTTCATGCGGGCGATGACAAATTTGTTGCCACGCACCAGCGCGTTGTAGCCCAGCACCGCCGGGATGGCCACGGCCAGGCCCAGCGCGGTCATGATCAGCGTCTCGCCGATCGGACCGGCCACGGCTTCAATGCTGGCGTTGCCGTTGATGCCAATGCTCACCAGCGCGTGGTAGATGCCCCAGACGGTGCCAAACAAACCCACAAAAGGCGCGGTGGAACCGATGGAGGCGAGCACGGCCAAGCCGTTTTGCAGGCGGGTGGTGTGGTCGTCAATCGTGTTGCGCAGGCTGCGTGTCACCCAGTCGCTGATGTCCAGGCGGTCGTGAAGTTGCTTTTGCGCGGCCTGATGGTGTTCGGTGGCTTCCTGTCCCACCTGCGCCAGGCTGTAGAACAGGTTGCCCGGACGCTGGCTCAGCACGGCCAGGCCTTCGGCCAGGCTGGTGGTGTGCCAGAACTGCTCGCTGCCCAGGGCGCTTTGCTTGTGGCGCCAGACATCCAGCGCCTTAAGCACAATCACTACCCAGCTGAGCACCGACATGGCGACCAGGGCAGTGAGGATCAGACGGGTGACCAAGTCACCTTGCGTCCAGATGTGGGACAGACCGAAAGAGGTGGGCATGAAGAACTCCAGTGAAACAAATGGGGGCGGTTGAAGGATTCAGGTTCAATCCAGAACAAAGCGGATGGGGACGTTGAACCACATGGCCTCGGGCAAACCGGCGCGCTTGCCGGGCACATAGCGCCAGCGTTTGACGGTGTCCAGCGCCGCTTCGTCAAGGCGGGTGTAACCGCTGGAGGTTCGGATCTCGGCTTTTTCGGCGCGGCCTTCGGCGTTGATGAAAACGCGCACCACCACCGTGCCTTGCTCACCCATGCGGCGGCTCATGCGCGGGTAGGGCGGGGCGGGGTTGTTGAGGTAGTCGGCGTCGGACGAGGGCATCGACACCACGGGGGCCGTTTGCGTGTTCGGGCGCTGGTTGCCTGTCGGTGCGGGCGCCGCCACTGGGGTGGGGGCGGCGGCGGGCACGATGGGTGCGGCCTCGCTGGGCGCGGTGGTGGACACCACGGGCGTGGGGTGCAGCTGTGGCGCCACTTGGGGCTGGGGTTTCGGCAGGGGCTTGGGCTGCACCTTGGGGGTGGGCGGTTGTGGCTTGGGGGCCGGGGGCGCGGGCGCATCCATGACCACGCTGGCCATGATGACGTTGTCGGGTTCGCCCATGCTGACGGAGCTGATCAGGTTGTGGGTCAGCAGCCAGGCCACAGCGGCGTGGGCCAGCAGCACGGCGCCAGTGACGCGCCAGGTGCGGCTGCTGTGAATGTGGTGGGCCCGACGGGGTGGCTCGTGGTCTTGAAGATGCATGGGGACTTAGAAGGGCTTCAGAGGCCACAATTTGCCAATGTCGATGTCTTGCACGGTGGCGCAACCGGTCAAGGCCAGCGTGGCTTCGAATTCGTCGCGCAGCAGGCGCAGCACATGGGCTGCGCCGCGTGCGCCCGCATGGGCCAGGCCATACACAGCCGGTCGCCCGACCAGGGCTGCGTCTGCGCCCAAGGCCAGGGCCTTGAACAGGTCGGTGCCCCTGCGAATGCCGCCGTCCACCAGCACCAGTGCGTCTGGCTTTTGGCGGCGCACGGCGTCTGCCACGCTGGGCAAAAGCTCTGCGGTGGCGGGTACGGTGTCGAGCACGCGGCCCCCGTGGTTGCTGACGATGACGCCCGCAGCGCCCACTTGCAGGGCGCGTTCGGCGTCCTTGGCGTGGGTGATGCCTTTGAGCAGCACGGGCAGGCGGGTTTGTTGGATGAGCCACTGCACATCGTCCCAGCGCGGCGCGGCGTCGGCCAGACCGGTGCACAGACCAGAACCTGTGGCTGGAGGCTGCGCGGGCCAGTGCATGGCGTGCAGGCCCTCGGGAAGGGGCATGCCATGGCGGCGTTCGCGGTCGCGCACACCGTGCACGGGCGCGTCGACCGTGAGCGTGATGGCCTGGTAGAGCGCGTCTTCCACGTCCGACAGCAGGGCTTGCGTGCGGGTGCGATCGGCCTGCCAATACATCTGGAACCACAGCGGCCCATGATCCTGGTCCTGCAAAAAGCTGGCGGCCACATCTTGCAGCGGCGTGCTGGTCTGGTGCGAGACGATCATGCCGCACCCCTGAGCGGCGGCAGCCATGGCCATGCCCACCTCGCCATGGTGGTGTGCCCAGCGCTGGTAAGCCATGGGCGCCACCAACAGGGGCATGGGCACTTCGCGGCCCAACAAGGTGCAGCGGGTGTGGCCGCCACGCAGGTCTTGCAGCACACGTGGCGACAAGCCCCAAGTCTGCCAGGCGCGCGTGTTACGGCGCAGCGTGATCTCGTCGGCTGCACCGCCGCTGAAATAAGCCCAGGCGGCCTCGTCCAGTGCGGCTTGCGCGGCGCGTTCGTGGTCGTGCAGGGTGATGATGTCCTTGTTCATGACAGTCAACGGCGGCCTCAGGTGTTGGCCCACTGACGCAGCAGGTTGTGGTAGACCCCGGTCAGAGCGGTGGTCTCGGGCGTTTCGCCGTGCTGCTCGCGCAGTTTCAAAAGGTTCATGTCCAGATCGAACAAGAGGCGGCGTTGCTCGTCGCTGCGCACCATGCTTTCGATCCAGAAAAAGCAGGCCAGGCGCTGGCCGCGCGTGACGGGGGTCACCTCGTGCAGGGTGTTGCCGCGGTAGAGTACCGCGTGGCCAGCGGGCAGCTTGACGCGGTGCACCGTGTCATCGTCTTGCGCACTGAGCTCTCCGCCGTCGTATTCGTCGGGGTCGTTGAGGAAAACGGTACATGAGAGGTCGGTGCGCACACGCTGTCCGTCGGCACGCATCCGGATGGCGTTGTCGATGTGCAGCCCGTAGTGCGGGAATTCGGGGGTGTACCGGTTGATGCGGGGGGGGAACACTTTAAGAGGCAAAGCCGCCGAGAAGAAAGTGCTGGACTGGTCCAACGCGCCGAGCACCCGGTGGCGGATGTCCGCCGCCACCGGGTGTTCATGCGGCAGTTGAAGGTTGTTCTTGACCGTGCGCGCCTGCGATCCAGCACTGTCCCGCCCATCGGCCCAGTCGGACTCGGGCATGGCCTGCAGCAACTCGCGGGCCTGGCGTACAGTGTCCGGGCTGAGCAGTTGGGGCAGGATGCGGATCATGGGCAATGAACCTCTGTTTTGGACTTCGGCTCAGAACTTGTACGAAGCCGTCAGCTGGGTCAGGCGACCGGCACCAGGAATGTAGTGACCGGCGTAGAGCTGGTCGGCATAGAGCTTGTTGGTGACATTGCTGACGTTGAGTTTCAAGCTCAAAGCATCGTCATGAACGTATTCCGCCATCACGTCACCGACCACAAATGCGGGCACTTCAAAGTTATTGCGCAGCGGTTTTTGCTTGCCACGGAAGGTCAGGCCAGCGCCCACACGCCATTGGCTGTTGAGCTGGTAGGTGTTCCAGAGCGAACCGGTGTACTTGGGCAGCAGGGTTGGGCGGTCACCTACACGGTCGCCCGGGGTGTTTTGGCTGCACTGGCCGGTGGTCGGGCAAGGGGCGGCTTGGGTCACTTTGGCGTCGGGCATCCAGGTGTAGGACGCGAACACTTCCCATTGCGGCGTCAGGCGACCGGCAAAGTCGGTTTCGATGCCGCGCACATAGCGCTCGCCACTGAGCACGTTCACAGCCACCAGGGGGTCGGTGTTGCGTTCGTTTTTCTTGATCGAGTGAAACAAGGCCAGGCGGGTGCTGAAGCGTTTGTCGGCCGAGTCCAGCTTGGCGCCCAGCTCCATGTTGACGGACTGCTCAGGCGGGGTGGTGGCGTTGGCCGAACTCAGCGAGTAGGTGTCGCCCGAGGTGTTGAACGAGGTGGCATAAGAGAGGTGGTAAGAGTGCAGCGCGTTGGGCTGGTACAGGGCACCCACGCGCTTGCTCCACTCACCGACCTTCATCTGGTAGCTGGTTTGGGTGCCGTTTTCGGTGGCATTGGTCGGGTTGGCAAAGGCGTCATAGTCGCCCTTGAGGCTGTCGTAGCGCAGGCCACCCAGCAGTTTCCAGTGCTCGGACACTTGCACCAGATCGTTGGCGTAAACGCCCCAGCCGGTGGACTTGTATTGGTTGTTGACGCGCAGCACGCGGCTGTCTTCATTGACCCAGGCGCCATCGTTGGGCGTGCCGAACGTGGTGGTGGGTTTGGTCAGTGTGACGCCGCCTTGCGCCCCTGCTGTGCGGGCTGCGTACACGGTCTTGTCTTCGGTGGCCAGGTCCACGCCAGCCAGCAGCTCGTGCTTGAGACCCAGTGCCTGGAACTTTTGGCTGAAGTCGCTCTGAAAATGGAGCGTGTCCATGTCCTGGATCTTGAGCTGGGTACCGCGGGTGATGACGGTGCTGGGGCCAAAGTTGGTCAAAGTGGTTCCACTGGGGAAACGGACAGTCCCGGCGCGTTGGTCTCGTTCGTACCGGCCCTTGCGCAGCTGCGTTTTGAGTTCACTGTCTGCGTCAAAGCGGTGGGTGTGGCTCAGGGTGATGTGGCTGGCGCTGCCATTGTTGCGGTCGCTGGCCATGCCGTAATAAGCGCTGGGATCCAACGGCAGGGTGGTGGTCTCGTACTCGGTCGACGTGTTGGTGGGGCGAATCCAGGGCATGCCGTAGTTCATGCCGTTGTTGTTGTTCAGGTGGTAGATGCCGACCTGGAATTCGTCTTTCTCGCCAATGCCCCAGCGGTAGGCGCCCGCAATGCCTTCTTTGTCCAGAGCGCTGCCCGAGCCGTTGTTGTCGGCTTTGGTTTTCATGACGGTCATGCGCAGCGCGGCGTTCTCACCGGTCTGCTTGTTGAAGTCGCCCACCAGACGCACATGGTTGTGCGAACCCACGGTCACGTCGACCTGGTTTTCGTCCATCAGACGCGGGGTTTTGCTGACCTGGTTGACGGCGCCACCGGTGGAGCCACGGCCAAAGAGCATGGAGGCGGAGCCGCGCAGCACTTCGAGGCGGTCGAGGTTGAAAGTGTCACGCTCATAGAAAGCGGGGTCGCGCACGCCGTCGACAAACACGTCACCCGTGGCCTGCAGCGAAAAGCCCCGCAGGCGGATGTCTTCTTCGCCACCCTCAGCGGCCAGGAAACTGATGCCGGCGGTGTTTTTCAGCACGTCCTTCATCGTGTCCAGATTGCGGTCGTCAATCAGTTTTTCGGTGACCACGGTGACCGACTGCGGAATGTCGCGCAGCGCCTGCTTGCCTTTGCCAATGCGGGTTTCGGTGGCGCGCACGCTGTTCTTGCCTTCGGCGATGTCGCCTTCGGCCTTGTCTTTCACAGTCACGGTGCCCAGGGTTTTTTCAGGGGCTTGTTGGGCCAGGGCCGGTGCCGTGCTCAGTGAGCCCGCCAGCATCATGGCCGCCAGGGGCAGCACTTTATGAGGGGTGTTTTTGCAAGTGGAGTTCATGGTGATAGTGCCAGTGGGTGCCTGCTAAAAAATGGCTGAAGGCAGACGGTTGAAGACAATGGCTGGCTATCACCCCGGTTTTGGCACCGGGTGAGTGGCTTGCTAAGAATAGAGAAGAGTGGCGAGGCTTACTTGAAGCCGACGCGGTCGAGCATTTGCTGAACCTTGATCTGGTTCATGCCGACGGCGCTGATCGGGATCAGTTCGCTTTTGAAGCTGCCGCCGGTCATGGCTTTGAGGGCCGGGTTGTCAAAGCTCACACCCTTGGCGACCGGCCACTCGTTGTTGCCATTGGCAAAGTGGTTTTGCGCGCTGGGGCTGGCCAGGTATTCGAGAAATTTGACGGCGTTGTCGACGTTCTTGGCGTTTTTCGCCACGGCGCCACCGGCAATGTTCACATGCGTGCCCCAGCTGGATTGGTTGGGGAAGACCACGCCGATCTTCTCGGTTACGGCCCGGTCAGCCGGGTTGCTTGAGCGCATCAGGCGGCCCAGGTAGTAACTGTTGGTGATGGCCATACCGCACTCGCCAGCGGCCACGGCCTTGATCTGGTCGGTGTCGCCACCTTTGGGGGGGCGCGCCATGTTGTCCACCAGACCTTTGAGCCAGGCTTCGGTTTTTTGCGGGCCCAGGTGTTCGGTCATGGCGCCAAACAGGCTCAGGTTGTAGGGGTGGGAGCCTGAGCGGATGCACAGTTGGCCCTTGTATTTGGGGTCGGCCAGCTTTTCGTAGCTGTCAAAGTCGGCTTTGCTGTACTTGAGTTTGTCGAAAACGACCACACGTGCCCGGGTGGACAGGCCAAACCAGGGTGTGCCGCCGTTGTCGGCAACTTTGGCACGCAGGTTGGCGGGGATGGCGTCTTCAAGTGCCTTGGATTTGACGGGCAGGAACAGTCCGTCCACTTCTGCGCGCCACAGGCGCGAGGCATCGACCAGCAAGATCACATCGGCAGGCGAGGCGGCGCCCTCGGCCTTGAGGCGAGCGAGAATACCGGCATCGTCGGCATCGACCCGGTTGATTTTGATGCCCGTCGCCTTGGTGAAGTCGCCATACAGCGCTTCATCGGTCGGGTAGTGGCGTGCTGAATAAATGTTCAGCACTTTGTCATCGGCCATGACCGGGATGGTCAGAAACAAGGCGGTCAGGGCGAGCAGAGATGAGCGCTTCATGATGAAAACCAGTGTCAGTGCAGGAATGACTTTATTGTAAACCAAATGCGAATCATTATCAATAACTTTTTGGGGGTTTGGCCCAAACTTGCACTGCTGGCCTTGTTGGCGGGTTGCAGTTCGGCTCCTTTGGTGTTGGAGACCCGCCCGCCTGGGCAAGCTCCGGTCGTCTCGGCCGCCGTGGTGCCTGCCGAGCGTCAGGTGCCAGAGCGTCGCACCGCGCGCATCGGGTTGGCCCTGGGGGGGGGAGCTGCGCGCGGCTTTGCGCATGTGGGGGTGATCCAGGTGCTCGAAGAGGCAGGCATGCCCCCGCAGCTGGTGACAGGCACATCGGCTGGCAGCCTGGTGGCGGCGTTGTACGCCAGTGGCAAAACCAGTCTGGAGCTGCGCCGTGTGGCGGAGTCCATGGAGGAGGCGGAGATCACCGACTGGATGCTGCCTATCCTCAACCGTGGCGCTTTGCGTGGTGAGGCCCTGGCCAAGTACGTCAACACCCAGGTGGGTGGCAAAAGCATCGAGCAGATGAAGATCCCGCTGGGCATTGTGGCCACTGACCTGCGCAATGGCGAGGTGGTCACCTTCCGGCGTGGCAACACTGGCTCGGCGGTGCGGGCGTCAAGTGCGGTGCCGGCCGTGTTTCAGCCGGTGCGCATTGGCGAGCGCGAATACGTGGATGGCGGGCTGGTGGCGCCGGTGCCGGTCAAGCAGGCGCGTGAGATGGGGGCCAACTTCGTGATTGCGGTGGACATCTCCAGCGATCCTGAGGGCAGCCAGACTGGCGACACTTTCCAGATCCTGATGCAGACCTTCACCATCATGGGCAAGAGCATCAATACCCTGGCGTTGCGGGAGGCCGAATTTGTGGTGCGCCCGCCGCTCACGGGCGTAAAGAGTGCCGACTTTAGCTCGCGCCGCCGCTCCATCGAGGCGGGCCGCAGTGCCATGCTGGCCATGCTGCCACAGCTCAAGAACAAAATTGCCGCCTTCGAGCGCGGCGAGTGAGTTTGGCGCCGACAAAAAAAGAGGGCTGATCTTGCGATCAGCCCTTCAAGGGATCCCTGAATCTCTGCGATGTCGAAAGGATCCGAGGAGACAACTCGAAATTCGGGTCGGTCTGGCCTTTTTCAAGGCCAGACCGACAAGGGGTTCAGCGCTTTTTGCTGGACTTGGCAGCCGGTGTGGCGCCCGTCACGTTCTGGGCCATGGCGTTGAAGTTGGACTCGGCCATGTCAGAGGCTTGCTTGACGGCTTTTTGCACCGACTCGAAAGCGTTGTTGGCGGCAACTACAGCGCCCTTCATCATGGCCACGGCGGACTCGGAGCCGGCGGGGGCATTCTGGGCGGCGTTGTCCAGCAGGCTGGCAAATTGTTTCTGGGCCAGAGCGGCCTGGGCTTCAAAAGCCTTGGTGAAGTCGCCACCGGTGCCGGAAGCGATCTCGTACAGCTGGCGGCTGTAAGCAGTGGCTTTCTCGGCCAGAGGTTGGAACAGGGTGGCTTGCAGTGCCAGCAGTTCCTGGGCATCTTTGACGCTCAGTGCGGACTGGGTGCTCTCGGCCGATTCGCTCAGGGCAGCTTTGGCGGCGGCCATGTTCAGCTCGACCAGCTTTTCCACGCCTTCGAAGGCTTTGGCGGTCAGACCAAACAGGGTCTCGATGTTGGCTTTGTTGGAAGCGACGATTTGTTCAGCGGTCATCATGAAAATCTCCAATTTGAAAAGTTCGGGGTGGACTGCGCTGAAACTGGCCCTGGGGCCGATACAGCATGTTGCAGTGCAGCATGGGTGGAAGTATGCGGGTTACCCCGGGGTCTTGCAAGGGGTTGGGTGCTTTTCGCGGTTTGTTTAGAGTGCGTTTTCTAGAATCGACGCCTGCCATGCACGCTTTCTACGCCGACCATTTTGTTCTGCCTCTGCCCGAGGGGCACCGCTTTCCGATGCGCAAATACAGCCGTCTGCGCGACCGGCTGGTGGCCGAGGTGCCAGGCATCGTCTTTCAGGAGGCACCGTCCGCCAGCGATGGCGAGCTGGCGCTGGCGCATGCGCCCGCCTACATTCGGGGCATTGCCGAGGGCACGCTGGACGCGTCGGTCTACCGCGAGATCGGCTTTCCGTGGAGCATGGCGATGGCTGAACGTGCCCGGCGCTCGGTGGGCGCATCGGTGGCGGCGGCGCGCATGGCCTTGCGAGAAGGGCTGGCCGGCAACCTGGCGGGTGGTACCCACCACGCTTATGCGGACAAAGGCGGTGGTTTTTGTGTGTTCAACGACATTGCCGTGACCGCCCGGCTGATGCAGGCCGAAATGGGCCGCCAGCGCAAAACGCCTTTCAAGGTGGCCGTGATCGACCTGGATGTGCACCAGGGCAACGGCACCGCGCACATCTTTGCCAATGACCCGAGTGTGTTCACCCTGTCATTGCACGGCGAAAAGAATTTCCCCTTTCGCAAGGAGCCCAGCGACCTGGATGTGGGTCTGCCCGACGGCTGCACCGACGAACCCTATTTGCAGGCCTTGCACCAGGCACTGGCCGAGCTGGAGGGGCGCTTTGACCCCGACATGCTGATTTACCTGGCCGGCGCCGATCCGCATGAGGGGGATCGGCTCGGTCGCCTGAAGCTCACGCAAGACGGCATGGCCGCACGCGACCGCACAGTGCTGGACTGGGCCAGCTTGCGCCGCCTGCCGGTGGTGCTGTGCATGGGGGGCGGCTACGGCTACGACATCGAGACCACGGTGGCGGTACAGGTGCAGACCTGGACGATCGCTTTGGCGTACCAGCAGCGCTGGCACAATCAACGGCCATGAACGCACCCGCTGTACCCGCCAAGCCCCAGCCCGAAGGCCGGGATGCCTACAAAACTTTTCGCAGCATCACGACCCGCTGGATGGACAACGACGTGTACGGCCACGTCAACAACGTCGTCTACTACAGCTGGTTTGACACGGCGGTGAACGCCACACTGATCGACAAAGGCGTGCTCGACATCCATGCGGGCACCACCATTGGCCTGGTGATCGAGACGCAGTGCAACTATTTCGCGCCGCTGGCCTTTCCGCAAACCATCGACGCGGGCATCCGTGTCGCCAAGCTGGGCACGTCCAGTGTGCGCTACGAGGTGGGCCTGTTTGCCGAGGACGAGCCATTGACCGCCGCCAAAGGCCACTTTGTGCACGTGTATGTGGACCGCGACAGCCGCCGCCCGGTGCCGCTGCCCACGCCGCTCCGACAATTTTTGGAAACCTTGACATGAAACACTTTCCACCCGCAGTCCAGGTCAGCACAGTGGTGACCGATCCGGCCAGCGTGGATGCGGCCATTGGCAGCCGCTTTTCGGCTCGAGCCTTTTTGAACAAACCGGTTGACAAAGACGTGCTGATGCAGGTGCTGGAGCTGGCAGGGCGCTCACCCAGCGGCACCAACACCCAGCCCTGGAAGGTCTATGTGCTGCAAGGCGCCAAGCGCGACGAGCTGGTGCGCCAGGTGTGCGCCGCGCACGATGCCGTATCGGCCAACCCAGCGCTGGCCGACGACTACGCACAAACCGGCCATTACTACCCGGCTCAGTGGTTCAACCCCTACATCGATCGCCGACGCGAATGTGGCTTTGGCATGTACAAGGTCTTGGGCATTGGCAAGGGTGACAAGGAACGCATGCACGAGCAACACCAGCGCAACTACCAGTTGTTTGACGCGCCAGTGGGGCTGATGTTCACCATGGACCGGCGCCTGGGCCAGGGCAGCATTCTGGATTGCGGCATGTTTTTGCAGACCTTGATGCTGGCCGCCCGCTCGCGCGGTCTGCACACCTGCCCGCAGGCAGCGTGGCTGAACTTTTCCAAGATTGTCATGCCACTGTTGGGAGCGAGCGATGATGAGATGCTGGTCTGCGGCATGTCGCTGGGCTATGCCGACGAGTCGGCACCGGTCAACAGCTTCCAGACCACCCGCGTGAACGCGACCGACTTCACGCATTTCGTCGAATAAACGGGGGGCGGGTTTGGGTCTGGAGAGTCTGGCGCTGCAGCTGTTCAACGGCCTCAGCCACGCCACCACCTTGTTCTTGATGGCCAGCGGCCTCACGCTGATTTTTGGCGTGACGCGCATCGTCAACTTTGCGCACGGCAGCTTCTACATGCTGGGCGCGCTGGTCTCGGCCCATGCGGTGAGCCACTGGTGGCCTGCGCTGGGCGAGTCGGCCTGGGGCTACGCCAGCGCCATGCTGCTGGGCGCTGCGACCGCAGGCGCTTTGGGTGTTCTGACCGAATGGGGACTGCTGCGTCGCATGCGCCGCGCTCCCGAACTCTACCAACTGGTGGCCACCTTTGGCCTGACGCTGGCCATGCACGACGCCATGCTCTGGGCTTTTGGCCCCGAGGAAGTCTTTGCCCCGCGCTTTCCAGGCCTCAAGGGTGCCTTGGCGCTGGGCGAGGCCTATTTGCCCACCTGGCAACTCTTCACCCTGGCTCTGGGGCCGCTGATCTGGTGGGCTTTGCACCTGCTGCTCACACGCACCCTGTGGGGCCGCCAGGTCAAGGCCGCCACGCAAGACCGCGAGATGCTCGATGCCCTGGGCGTGAACCCCGCGCCCTTGATGCTGGGCGTGGTGGTGCTGGGCTGCGCGCTGGCCGGGCTGGCCGGGGCGCTGCAGTTGCCGCGCGAACCGGCCCATTTGCAGATGGACGTGAGTGTGGTGGTCGAGACCTTTGTGGTGGTGGTTACAGGGGGCTTGGGCAGCGTGGGCGGGGTCTTTGCGGCGGCCGTGCTGATCGGCGTGATTCACGCCCTGGGTGTGGCGCTGGTGCCGCAGGCCACGCTGGTGCTGGTGTTTTTGACCATGGCTGTGGTGCTGGTGCTGCGCCCCCAGGGTCTGGGTGGCGCGGCGCTGGCCGTGCCTCAGCGCGAGGCGGTGCCGGTGTTTGCCCGGAGCCCCTCGGGCGCTGCGGGCTGGTTGCTGGCGCTGGGTGTGGCGGCGACGCTCGTGTGGGCTTTGGGGCAGGGTGAGTACAGCCGCAGCCTGACCGAAGACCTGTTGGTCATGCTGCTTTTGGGCCTGAGTTTGCAGCTGATGATGGCCTTGGCGGGGCTGGTCAGCTTTGGCCATGCGGCCTTTTTTGCGCTGGGCGCTTACGGCTTGGCGCTGGCCCACCTCAACGGGGGCTGGGGCCTGTTGCCCGCGCTGGCGGCGGGCATGGCGCTGGCGCTGGGCGTGGCGGCCGTGTTTGCATTGGTGCTGGTGCGCCTGAGCGGGGTGTACCTGGCCATGCTCTCGCTGGCGCTGGCGCAACTCGTCTGGGCCGGGGCCAGCCAGTGGGTGGTGCTGACTGGTGGCGACAACGGCCTGATTGGCCTGCAACTGATTGCGCCCGAGTGGCGCACCGCTTTTGGCTGGGCGCTACTGGCGCTGGTGTTGGGCTGCGTGGGCTTGCTGGCGCGCTGGAGTGCGTCCAGTCGGGGTGCTGCACTGCAGGCCCTTCGCGATGCACCGCTGCGCGCGGCCGCCAGTGGCTTGCCGGTAGACCGCCTGCGCTACCAGGTGTTTGTGCTCAGTGCTGTGCTGGCAGCGTTGGCCGGTGGCTTGTGGGCCGCTACCAAAGGTGCGGTGTTCCCCTCGGTGGCCAGCGTGGGCACTTCGGTCGATGCGCTGTTGGTCATTTTGCTGGGCGGTGTGCACCAGCTCTGGGGCGCGCTGGTGGGCAGTGTGCTGCTGGTTTGGGGTGGCGCTGAACTGGGGCGTTGGCTTCAGTACTGGCGCGGCGTGCTGGGCCTGGTGATCATGCTTGTTATGGTGCTTAGTCCCAGTGGTGTGCTCGGTGGGCTGCAGGCGCAGTGGTCTGCGCTCAGGGGGCGTGCGGGAAGGAGGCGCACATGAGTTTGCGCGTGCAAGACCTGTTGCGCCACTACGGCGGCATCAAGGCGCTCGACGGCGTGAGTTTCGAGGTGGTGTCTGGCCAGTGTGTGGCCCTGATCGGGCCAAACGGCGCGGGCAAGTCCACCTGTTTTGCCTGCCTGGCCGGTCAGCAAACACCCGGCGCGGGCCGCGTGTTCTGGCACGGGCGCGATGTGACGGCCTTGTTGCCCGCGCAGCGCCAGGCGCTGGGCATGGCGCGCACTTTCCAGGTGGCGCAAACCTTTGAGGCACTGACCGTGGTGCAGAACCTGCAACTGGTGCGCGCGCGCCAGCGCCTGTCCTGGTGGGACCGGCTGGCCGGGCGCGAACACGCACAGGCACTGCTGGCGCTGGCCCAGGTAGGCCTGGCCGAACAAGCCGACGCCGTGGTGGCCGACTTGCCCTATGGTGCCAAAAAACGGCTGGAGCTGGCCCTGGCGCTGGCGGGTTTGCCCGACGACGGTGAACGCGTTTTGCTGCTGGACGAGCCTGCCGCCGGTCTGGCCCCGGCCGAGCGCGGCGAGATGATGGCGCTGGTGCGCCAGGTGGCTGCCCAAGGCGTGACGGTGCTCTACACCGAGCACAACATGGACGCGGTGTTTGGCGTGGCCGACCGCGTGCTGGTGCTCATGCAGGGCCGTCTGGTGGCCGATGGCACGCCCGAGGCCGTGGCCCGCGACCCCCAGGTGCGCGAGCGCTATCTCGGGCAGGACTTCGGCCACAGCGGCACGGCGGGCCACGCAGCCAAGCCGCCTGTCACGGCAAGGCCTGCACCGGCCCGGCCGTCCATGCTGGCTACTGAAGGCCTGAACGCCTGGTGGGGCCACGCGCAGGCGCTGTTCGGTGTGAACCTGCAGGTGGGCGAGGGCGAACTGGTGGTGCTGCAGGGGCTCAATGGCGCGGGCAAGTCCACGCTCTTGCAGGCGTTGATCGGCATCGGCCCCCGTGTGCAGGGCCGTGTGCGCTGGGACGGCCAGGCCATAGACGGCTGGCCGGCGCACCACCGAGCCAAGGCTGGCCTGGGTTTCGTGGCCGAAGACCGGCGTTTGTTCACTGGCCTGTCGGTTCAGGATAACCTCTGGATCGCGGCGCAGTCGGGTGATCAGGGCAGCCCGGCGCAGCGCATGGACCGGGTGCTGGCCCTGTTCCCGCCACTGCAAACCATGCTGACGCGTCCGGCCAGCCAGATGAGCGGTGGTGAGCAACAAATGCTGGCGCTGGCCCGCACCCTCATGACTGGGCCGCGTCTGTTGCTGCTGGACGAGCCTTGCGAGGGCATCGCCCCGGTGCTGGTGGCCGCCATGCGGGACGCGCTGCTGCAACTGGCCGGGGGCGGCATGACGCTGCTGGTGGCCGAGCAAAACGACATCCTGGCGACGCACGCGGGCCGGGTGCTGAATCTGGCGGGTGGTCGGCTGGCCTGAGCAGCTCGTGGTCCGAGTGACCGGCTCTGGCCCGAGGTTGCTCGCCATCACGTAAACTGCCCCATCTGTGCGCGGCCCGTCGTTTTGTCAAAAGAGCCGCCCGAGCGAGACGCCATGATCATCACCAGCCTGCTGGACACCGACCTCTACAAATTCACCATGATGCAGGTGGTGCTGCACCAGTTTCCGGGTGCGCAGGTCGAATACAAATTCAAATGCCGAAACCCCGGTGTGCAGTTGGCGCCCTTTGTGGACGAGATCCGCAGCGAAATCCGCTCGCTGTGCAGTCTCAGCTTCAAGGACGCCGAGCTGCGCTACCTGCGCAGCTTGCGCTTCATCAAAAGCGACTTCGTGGACTTTCTGGGCCTGTTCCGGCTCAATGAGAAATACATCCAGATCACGCCGCTGCCCACGGGCGAGATCGACATCACCATCTCTGGCCCCTGGCTGCACACCATCCTTTTTGAGATCCCGGTACTGGCCATCGTCAATGAGGTGTATTTCCGAAACACCCAGCGTGTGCCCGACCTGATGGAAGGCCGCCGCCGTGTGGACACCAAGATCGCGCAGCTGCAAAGCGAGGGGCTGCAGGCCCTCAAAATTGCCGATTACGGCACGCGTCGGCGCTTTTCTCGCGCCTGGCACGAGGAGGTGCTGCGCGTGCTCTCGGCGCGCCTGGGGACCGGCCCCAAAGGTCAGTTTGCCGGCACCAGCAATGTGTATTACGCCCAACTGCTGGGCCTGACGCCGCTGGGCACCATGGCTCACGAATACCTGCAGGCGTGCCAGGCGCTGGGGCCACGCCTGCGCGATAGCCAGGTGTTCGCGTTTGAATCGTGGGCGCGCGAGTACCGGGGTGACCTGGGCATCGCGCTGTCCGATGTCTACGGTCTCAATGCTTTTTTACGCGACTTTGACCTGTTTTTCTGCAAGCTGTTTGACGGCGCGCGACACGACAGCGGAGACCCTTTCCAATGGGGTGAGCGCATGATCGAACACTACGCCCGCAACCGGGTGGACCCGAAAACCAAGACCTTGATTTTCAGCGACGCGCTCACTGTGCCGCGCACCATCGAGCTGTATCAGCAGTTCCGTGGCCGCTGCCAGCTGGCCTTTGGTGTGGGCACCAACCTGACCAATGACCTGGGCTACGATCCGCTGCAGATCGTCATCAAGATGACCCGTTGCAACGGCCAGCCTGTAGCCAAGCTTTCGGACACGCCCGGCAAGGGCATGTGCGATGACGAAAAATACCTCGCCTACCTCAAGCAGGTTTTTGAAATCGAGTCCGGCGATCACGCCTGATCCCCCTGAAGGTGACACGTTCCATGAAATTTGTCCGACATCTACATCTGCTACGTGCCCTGGCTCTGGGCTCAGCGCTGCTGCTGAGCACCTGGGCTCAGGCTGCCGATTTGGATGGCGCCCAGTTTTCACCCCTTTGGGGCTTGCCTTTCGCAGGCATTTTGCTGTCGATCGCCATCATGCCTTTGCTGGCACCGCATTTTTGGCACCACCATTTCGGCAAAGTGGCTGCCGCCTGGGCCTTGGCCTTTTTGTTGCCTTTTGCCGCTGTGTTTGGGCTGGGCGCAGCCGGTGCGAGCCTGGTGCACGCCCTGATGGCAGAGTACGTCCCCTTCATCATTTTGCTGACAGCCTTGTTCACTGTTTCGGGGGGCGTCTACATCAAGGGCAACCTGCACGGCAGCCCAGGACTCAATACCCGCTTCCTGGCCATTGGCGCGGTGCTCGCCAGCTTCATGGGCACCACTGGGGCCTCCATGCTGCTCATTCGCCCGCTGATCCGCGCCAACGACAACCGCCGCCATGTGGCCCATGTGGTGGTGTTTTTCATCTTCATCGTTTCCAACGCGGGTGGCTCGCTCACGCCCCTGGGTGATCCGCCGCTGTTCCTGGGTTTCCTCAAGGGCGTCGACTTTTTCTGGACGGTGAAAACCATCTTCCCCGAAACCCTGTTCCTGGTGGGGGCCTTGCTGGCCATTTTTTATGCGCTGGATTGGTACTATTACCACAAGCGTGAAGAGATGTTGCCGCAAGACCCGACGCCTGACTCCCGTGCGATCGGCTTTGACGGCTCAGTGAACTTTGTCCTGCTGGGCGTGGTGGTGGCGCTGGTGCTCATGAGCGGCTTGTGGAAGTCCGACGTTGTCTTCCACATTGCAGGCACAGACGTAGGCCTGCCCGGCATGGTGCGTGACCTGGGTCTGTTGCTGGTGACCTTGGCTTCGCTCAGGCTCACCCCTCGGCAAGTGCACGACGACAACCAGTTCGGCTGGGGGCCGATGCTGGAAGTGGCCAAATTGTTCGCCGGCATTTTCCTGACCATCATCCCGGTCATTGCCATGCTGAAAGCTGGCGTCAACGGCCCTTTCGGCGCTGTGGTCTCAGCAGTGACCCGACCCGATGGCAGTCCAGATGTGGCCATGTATTTCTGGATCACGGGTGTGCTCAGCTCATTCCTGGACAACGCACCGACCTACCTGGTGTTCTTCAATACCGCAGGTGGTGACCCGCAGACGCTCATGACCACGCTGGCCCCCACCTTGGCAGCGATCTCCGCGGGTGCAGTGTTCATGGGGGCCAACAGCTACATTGGCAACGCACCCAACCTCATGGTCAAAGCAATCGCTGAAGACCGTGGCGTCAAAATGCCCAGCTTTTTTGGCTACATGGCCTGGTCTTTCGGCATTCTGGTGCCGTTGTTCATTGTCATGACGTTCATTTGGTTCCGCTGATGCCCAAACCTTCCATTCTGGTGGCGCGTGCCATCTTCCCCGAAGTGCTGGAGCAACTCCAGCAAGTGTTCCATGTCGACCACAACCAGGACGATGTGGTCATGACGCCTGCCCAATTGCATGCACGCATGCGCGGCAAGGTGGGTGCGCTGACCACGGGCAGCGAGCGCATCGACGGCCCGCTGCTCGGTGCCTGCCCAGACCTCAGGATCGTCGCCAACATGGCGGTGGGCTACAACAACTTTGATGTGGAGGCCATGACCGCTGCGGGCGTGCTGGCCACCAACACGCCCGACGTGCTGACCGAAACCACAGCCGACTTTGGCTTTGCCCTGCTCATGGCCACCGCCCGCCGCGTGACCGAGAGCGAGCATTACTTGCGCGCCGGCCAGTGGACGAAGTGGAGCTACGACATGTTTGCCGGTGCCGAGGTGCATGGCAGCACGGTGGGCATCATCGGCATGGGCCGCATTGGGCAGGGCATTGCCCGTCGCGCCGCGCACGGCTTTGGCATGCAGGTGCTCTACCACAACCGTTCGCGCCTGGCGCCCGCGCTGGAAGCGGAATGCAAGGCCCGCTATGTGGACAAAACCACGTTGCTGCAAACGGCAGACCATGTGGTGCTGGTGGTGCCGTATTCGGCCGCGTCGCACCACACCATTGCCGCGCACGAGCTGGCGCAGATGAAACCCAGCGCCACGCTCATCAACATCGCGCGCGGCGGCATTGTCGATGACGCCGCCCTGGCTGTGGCCCTCAAAGAGCGCCGCATTGCTGCAGCTGGTCTGGACGTGTTCGAGGGCGAGCCCCAGGTTCATCCCGAGCTGCTCAAGGTGCCCAATGTGGTGCTGACGCCGCACATCGCCAGCGCCACCGTCAAGACCCGTCTGGCCATGGCCCAACTGGCGGCCGACAACCTGATGGACTACCTTTTGCTGGGCAAGACGCGCACCCCCATCAACCCCGAGGTGCTGCAGTGACCGAACCCATGATGGGCTTTTCTTTGCTGGCTTGGCTGTTGGTGATCGTTGGCCTGGTGCTGCTGTTGCGCCGCAGTCCGGCGCGCGACCATGCGCCCGAGTTTGACGCCCTGCAGCAGCAACTGGCAGCGTTGCAAACCCAAAACGAACGCCTGGAGCGTGAGCTGCGCAACGAAGTCACCCAGTCCGCCGTCCAGGCCCGGCAAGAAAGCATGCAGACCTTGACCCTGTTCCAGCAAACGCTGCTGCAGCAAAGCGCCGAGGCCGCCCGCACGCAGAACCAGCAAGTGGACGCGCTGCAGCAGCAGCTGACCCTGCTGCAAAAAAGCCTGACCGACAGCCTGGCGCTGCAAGTGCAAGGCCTTTCCGAAGCCAACGCCCGGCGCTTGGCCGAGATGCGCGGCACCATGGAAACCCAGCTGGCCCAGCTGCAGCAAAGCAACAGCGCCAAGCTCGACGAAATGCGCCAGACGGTGGACGAGAAGCTCCAGGCCACGCTGCAGGCGCGTCTGGGTGAGAGCTTCAAGCAAGTGGCCGAGCGTCTGGAGCAGGTGCACAAAGGCCTGGGTGAGATGCACACGCTGGCCCAGGGCGTGGGCGACCTCAAGCACCTGCTGACGAATGTGAAGACGCGTGGCATGTTTGGCGAGGCGCAACTCGGCGCCCTGCTCGAACAAGTGCTGGCACCCGAACAATACGCGGCGCAGGTGGCCACACGCCCTGGTGACAAGAACAGGGTGGACTTTGCGATTCGCCTGCCCGGGCGCAGCGACGACGGCCAGCCTGTCTGGCTGCCGATCGATGCCAAGTTTCCGAATGAAGACTACGAACGCCTGCTGGATGCGCAGGGCAGGGCAGACGCGGCCGCAGCCGAACTGGCCGCCCGTGCGCTGGAAGCCCGCATCAAGCTCGAAGCCAAATCGATCGCCGACAAATACCTGGAGCCGCCACACACCACCGACTTTGCAGTCATGTTTCTGCCCACCGAAGGCCTGTACGCAGAAGTGCTGCGCCGCCCCGGCCTGATGGAGTTGCTGCAGCGCGAGCACCGCGTCACGCTGGCGGGACCGACCACGCTGATGGCCATGCTCAATTCATTGCAAATGGGCTTTCGCACGCTGGCGCTTGAAAAGCGCAGCAGTGAGGTCTGGCAAGTGCTGGGCGCGGTCAAGACCGAGTTTGGCAAGTTTGGGGACGTGCTGTCCAAGGTGCGCAACCAGACGCAGACCGTTCTCAACACGCTCGACCAGGCGCAAACCCGCACCAACGTGATGAACCGCGCGCTGCGCCAGGTCGATGCGCTGCCCGACGAGCAAAGCCAGGCCTTGCTGCCAGGTGCTTTGGACGCGGCCGAAGGCGCCGAATGAGGCGTGAGCTCACGCGTCTGATCTCGGGGCAGATTTTCCTGCACGCCTGCATGGCCGGCATGCGCATGGCCACGCCACTTTTGGCGCTCAAGCAAGGCTACAGTGCGCTGGCGGTGGGTGGCTTGCTGTCGCTGTTTGCGCTTACGCAGGTGTTCATTGCCGTGCCGGCCGGGCGCTACACCGACCGCGTGGGCCTGCGCCGTCCGGTGGGCATGGCGGTGGCGGTGTCCGCGCTGGGGGCCTTGCTGGCGGCGCTGTGGCCGGTGTTTGGCATGCTGTGCGTGGCGGCGCTGACCACCGGTGGCGCCACCGGCCTGACGGTGATCGCGCTGCAACGCCATGTGGGGCGGCTGGCGTCTGATCCCATGGAACTCAAAAGTGCCTTCAGCTGGCTGTCCATCGGCCCGGCCATTTCCAACTTTCTGGGGCCAGTGGTGGCGGGGCTGCTGATCGACCATGCAGGCTCGCAGCCGGCCGATGTCTGGGGGTTTCGGGTGGCCTTTGCGCTGATGGCGGCGCTGCCGCTGGTGACCTGGTTCATTTTGCGCCGTGTGTGCGAACACCCGCTGCACCCGGCCACGCAGGCGCAAGGTGGGCGCAGCGCGCTGGACCTGCTGCGCCAGCCCATGATGCGGCGCTTGCTGATCGTCAACTGGCTGCTGGCCTCGTGCTGGGACGTGCACACCTTTGTCGTGCCGCTGCTGGGCCACGAGCGCGACTTCAGCGCTTCAGTGATTGGCACCATCCTGGGCGCCTTTGCGGTGGCTGCCACTGTGATCCGCATGTGCCTGCCCTGGATTGCCCACCATTGGCGTGAGCACCAGATCGTCACGGGTGCCATGCTTGCCACCGGTGTGCTGTTTGGCCTGTACCCCTTTATGCCCAGCCCCTGGAGCATGGGGGCGTGTTCGGTATTGCTGGGGCTGGTGCTGGGTTCGGTGCAGCCCATGATCATGAGCACCTTGCACCAGATCACGCCCGAGCACCGCCAGGGCGAGGCCCTGGGCCTGCGCCTGATGAGCATCAACGCGTCGAGCGTGCTGATGCCCAGCTTGTTTGGCGCGGTGGGCGCCGTGGCCGGCGTGGCTCCGGTATTCTGGGTGGTGGGTGCCAGCGTGGGCCTGGGCAGCCGCATGGCCTGGCGGCTGCGGCCTGGCAGGCGGCATCAACGCCACTGACTCTGAAGGCGTTTGCCTTGCAAACGATGGTTTGAGGATCACTCAGGGTTGATGGCCAGCATGGCTGGCCCCTACAAGGGGCTTGAAACCGTTTCAACCGGCAATTTGTAGAAGTCGCAGATGTGTTGCCATGCGGCTTGTGGCGTGTCGACGTAGCTGAACAGGGACAGGTCTTGCGCAGAAATCGTGCCCTCATCCACCAGCACCTGCAGATCGATCAACCGCTTCCAGTAGTCGCTGCCATAGAGCAAGATGGGCACGGGCCGTGCCTTGCGGGTCTGCACCAGAGTCATCACCTCAAACAACTCGTCAAGAGTGCCAAAGCCGCCCGGAAACGCCACCAGTGCCTTGGCGCGCATCATGAAATGCATCTTGCGCAGCGCAAAGTAGTGGAACTTGAAGCTCAGCTCGGGCGTCACGTAGGGGTTGGCAGACTGTTCGTGCGGCAGCACGATGTTGAGCGCCACCGATGCTTTGCCTGACTCGTGTGCGCCACGGTTGGCTGCTTCCATGATGCCGGGGCCACCACCGGTGCAGATGTGCAGCTTGTCATGGGCGGGCAGGCAGGAGCAGTGGTGCGAAACAATGCGGGCAAATTCCCGAGCTTGCTCATACCAGGTCGCATTCCTGATGGCACGCTCGGCAAGTGCAATGGCTGCGGCATCGTCCGACTTCCGGGCATGGGCCATTTGGTCCTGGGCCGCGTGTTCGCTGACAAAGCGGGCGCTGCCAAAGACCACGACCGTATTTTCAATGCCAGCCTCGGTTTGGGCCAGGTCGGGTTTGAGCAGTTCAAGTTGCATTCGGATACCACGCGTTTCGCGGCGCAGCAGAAATTCCGGGTCGGTAAACGCCAGGCGGTAGGCCTGCGGGGTGATGACGGCGCTGCTGTCCTGGATGGACAGCAGTTCGTTACCGGCGCTGTGCAGGGCGGTGTCGTGCAGATCGTGCTTGTGTGGGGTATGGCTCATGCAGGCATTGTGCGCCAACGAAAAAGGCCCCCGAAGGAGCCTTTTTTGGAGAGGTCTGAAACGATCAGACGCGCTTGCGGTATTCGCCAGTGCGTGTGTCGATTTCGATCTTGTCACCCTGGTTCACGAACAGGGGCACGGGCACTTCGAAGCCGGTGGCGATCTTGGCGGGCTTGAGCACCTTGCCGGAGGTGTCACCCTTGACGGCGGGTTCGGTCCAGGTGATTTCGCGCACCACGCTGGTGGGCAGTTCGACAGAGATGGCCTTGCCGTCGTAGAACACCACTTCGACTTCCATGCCGTCTTCGAGGTAGTTCAGGGCGTCGCCCATGTTTTCGGCTTCGACTTCGTACTGGTTGAACTCGGTGTCCATGCACACGTACATCGGGTCAGCGAAGTAGGAGTAGGTGCAGTCCTTCTTGTCCAGAATGATCTGGTCCATTTTGTCGTCGGCCTTGAACACGACTTCGGTGCCGAAGTTGGCGATCAGGCTTTTGAGCTTCATGCGCACGGTGGACGAGCCGCGGCCGCCACGCTGGTATTCGGTGCGCAGGATGACCATCGGGTCCTTGCCGTGCATGATCACGTTGCCGGCGCGCAGTTCTTGAGCTGTTTTCATGGTGTTTTCCGTCTGGAATGGGATAAATGGGGGCTAAAGGGTGACTTTTAGCCAAGCCCTGCATTCTAGCCTGCCCCCAGGCAGGGGTTTGGCCAGCCCTGGCAGGGTCAATCCTGAGTCGGGTCTTTGGCTGTCAGGGCGTGCGCCAGGGCGCCCAGCACGGTGCCACCCAGCGCCCACAGCACGTCGGTGTTGCCGGTGCCCAGAGCCGCCAGCGCCGGGCCGGGGCAGACGCCCGACAGGCCCCAGCCGATGCCAAAAATGGCCGATCCGATGATGGTTTGGCGGTTCCACTGCGCAGGTTGCGTCAAAAACCGGCCACCCAATAAGGGCTGCCCGAACCAGCGCGGAAAGCCTTTGTAGGCCAGCATGGCCAGGCCGGCCGCACCGCCCATGACCAGCATCAGGCCCCAATCCTTGAACTGCAAAAAGCCCAGCACCACCTCGGGCTGGGTCATGGTGGCCAGCGACAGGCCAAAGCCAAACAGGGCGCCGGCCAGCAGCGTGGCCAGGGCTTTGGGCAGGTTCAATGCGTTGGCATTCATAAGAGCCTCATCAGGTTGGCGGTCAAAAAGGCGGTGCCCATGAAGGTCAGCACCGCACCCAGCGAGGGCAGCTGCAGCGAGCCCAGCCCGCAAATGCCGTGGCCAGAAGTGCAGCCATTGCCCAGACGGGCGCCATAGCCCGCCAAAAAGCCGCCCACCAGCAGCTGCCAATGCGGCACAGTGGTGTGTTGTGCTTGCCCATCCGCCAGCGCAAAGCGCCAGACCAGCGCGCCCAGCACCACACCTGCGGCATACACCAGGCGCCACTGGCGCGAACTCAAAAAGCGGTCCTGCAGCAAAAACGGGCGTTTGAACACGAAGGACCAGGAACTGGAAAACACCGTGCTCATGCCACCCACCCAGCCGTTGAGCAGGTAGAGCAGCGCGACGCCCGCGCCAATGGTCAGGCCGCCCAGCAGGTAATGCTGCCAGCCCAGGGGAAAGAGTAATGAGGTCAGAGACATGCGCCCATTATCGTGGGCACATGGAGGGTCCGTAGAGGGACAGGTCCCGTTTTTGGATGCTTTGCATGAGGGATAAATCTTTAAAATAGTCAAACAACATTTTTCGAAAAAATAGTAAAAATTAAAACAATTAATGGTTCTTTCTTTTTCATGAGTCTTACCCTTAGAAGTCGAATTGCTGGTGCTGCTGTGGTGCTGAGCCTGGTCTGGTTGGCCTTGGCCGGTGGGTTGTGGATCGCGCTTGGACAGCAGCTGCTTGCTTTGTCGCTCGCGCTGCTGATGGCGCTTGTCGTGGGTGCCGCACACAGTGTGCTTGTCCTGATGTGGCTGATGCGCCCGATCCAGCGTGATTTACAGCAAGTTCAGAAGCAGCTGGAGCAAGGTCCTGTTGGGTCAGCCGGCGACAGGCCGACGCTCGTGATGGCCGATATTCAACAGGCCACCTCATCGCTGGCCGAGTGGCAGCGCGCCCACCTGGATTTGCAAAGACATGCCGATGCCCAACTCAGCGATCTGGGGCAGGCGCAACAGCGGCTGAAGGTCTTGCAGCAGATGCTCTATCACTTGCACGTGGAGGGCCTCAGCCCTGCCCAGGCGATGGCGAAATCGGGAGAAGCATGGCGTGGTGATGCTGAGCTGTCAGCCTTGATGGCCCCGCTCCTGTCCAGTCAAGAGCAGCTGGTTCAGTCTGTGCAGGGCATGACCCAGGTGGTTGATCGCAACTCCACCACCCTGGCCGAACTGGCCTGGCAAGCCAAAAGCATCAGCGAGGCCATGAACATGCTGGCGGCCAGTGGCACCCAGGCGGCCAGCGCATCGCAGACCTTGTCTGAAAGCGCGATTCAGGTCAGCCAGCAAGCCACCCAGGTGGGGGCTTTGGCGCGGCAGGCGCAAGACAATTCCCGTCAAGGCCAGGTGGAGTTGCAGCAGACCATGACCTCGATGCGCACCATGGGGGCGCACACCCAGGAGGTCAGCGGCTCCATCACGCGGCTGCAGGACAGTTCGCGCAAGATTGAACACATGGCGCAGTTGATCCGCGAAATTGCCGATAAGATCAATTTGCTGTCGCTCAATGCCGCGATCGAGGCGGCCCGTGCCGGTGAGCATGGGCGGGGTTTTGCGGTCGTCGCGCAAGAGGTCAACAACCTCGCCGAAAAGACTTTCAACGCCACGCAGGAAATCGACACCACCGTCAGCGGCATCCTGTCCGAAACCGGTCATGCCGTGCACAGCATCAACACCTTGCTTACCGATGTGCAAGACAACGTGCAGCACATTGATCAGGTGGGGCAGCGCCTGACGGGGATTCTGGAGTTTTCAAGTGTTCTGACCCAGCAGATGGATGGCATCGTCAGCGCCTCTGAACAATCGGCGCGGCAGGTGCAGGGTATTTCCGGCTATCTGGGCGACATTCGCACCGAACTGCACAGCTTTGGCCAGCGCATCCAGACGCAGGAGAGCCAGATCGTTGGCCTGACCGAATTGGGCGAAGGGTTTTTTGACAACCTCATCGAGCTGCGCTTTGACAGCACGCACAGGCGCATGTTCCATGTGGCGCGCGCTGCGGCCGATGCGGTGGGGCAGGTCTTTGAGCAGGCGGTGGCCCAAGGCCAGATCCGGCGCGAGGACCTGTTGAGCGCTGATTACGAGCCCATTGCCCATACCAATCCGCCCAAATTCAACTCGCGTTTTGATGCCTTTTGCGATCGCGTGTTGCCAGTCGTGCAGGAAGAGGTGCTGCGCAACAACCCGTCATTGGTGTTTGCCATCTGTACCGACAAGCGCGGCTATGTGCCGACACACAACGACAAATTTGCCAAACCGCCCACGGGCGATTACGCGACCGACCTGGTGCAAAGCCGCAGCAAGCGCATTTTTGCTGACCGCACAGGCAGCCGCTGCGGTGCCCACACCAAGAAAATGCTGTTGCAAACCTACAAACGCGATACGGGCGAGATCATGCACGACCTGTCCGTGCCCATTTACATGGGGGGCGTGCACTGGGGCGGCTTTCGGATGGGCTACCAGGCGCATTGAACGCTGGCATGTTCATTTCAGTGCGAGGCGCATCAGTGGCCTGAGCAAATCGTCCTGCGCCAGCAGGCGATGGCGCGCGGCGACTGAACAAGCGGCCCACTGTGTCAGGGTGGCTGTGTCCAGTGTGGGCAGGGCACCGTCGGCCATGCCGTTCCACACCCGATGGAACTGCTGCAGGCTCTCGGGCGCCTGCAGCCAGTCCAGAAAGGCTTTGAGCTTGGCATGGTGGGCGTTGTCGTCCTGCGGGTAGATGTGCCAGATCAAAGGCTGGCCGGCCCACAGGGCGCGCACCAGTGAGTCTTCGCCGCGCACGAAGTTCAGGTCACACGCCCAGAGCATTTCGTCGAAGCCGTCCTGGTCGGTGTAGGGCAGGGCGGACCAGTTGGGGGGGCGGGGCATGGTGGCCATGGCTTGCTGCACGGCGGCCAGTGGGCGGCCTGGGGTGACCAGCAGGTGGTCGGGCGTGTCGGCCAGTTTTTGCAGCAGTGACGGCAGGCCAGCAGGTTCGTAGCAAAACAGGCTGATCAGCCGTGCATCCGCAGGCAGATGCGGCGCATGGGTGGCACGCCAGGCTTGGCGGTCAAAGGCCTCTTGGCGTTGCGCCAGGTCAGCCTCGCGCAGCAGTCCGCCCGTGTCCGGTGTGAATCCCGGGTAAAAAAAGCGCTTGGTCCAGCCCTTGGCCGGGCCGCTCATCACGGGCGAGGGCAGACCATGCATGCGAGGTACCCAGTCTTCGGCGCTGAGGTATTCGAGGTTGATCCAGGCCGGTTGTTGCTGGCGGGTGGCGACCGCGTGGGCCACAAAGGCTTCCGGGATCTCGCAGCCAAAGGCTTCGATCCAGACATCGGCCGGGAGCAGGGTGGACAAGGTGCTGACTTCGCTGGCGCGTTGCCAGGGCAGTACCTCGATACCCGGCTCATCACCTTGTGCCGCTGCAGGGGCCATCCAGGCCAGGGCCGAGGCATCGTCCACCCACAGCCGCACCCGGTGTCCGGCATCGCGCAGCTGGCGTGTCAGGCGCCAGCACACGCCCAGGTCGCCGTGGTTGTCGATGACGGTGCAGAAAATGTCCCAGAGGAGGCCGGTGCGCATGGGGGGATTGTCGCTGGAGATTTCACGCACAATCAGCCGCATGTCCACCGCCCACGATGAAGCCCTGCTCGCCCAAGTTGCCGCCTTGCCCGCCTTGCCGGGCGTGTACCGCTACTTTGACGCGCAGGACCAGCTGCTCTACGTGGGCAAGGCGCTCAACCTCAAGCGCCGGGTGTCGAGCTATTTCCAGAAAGACCACGGCGGCACGCGCATCGGCCACATGGTCAGCAAGATCGCGCGCATGGAGACCACGGTGGTGCGCTCCGAGGCCGAGGCGCTGCTGCTGGAAAACAACCTCATCAAGACGCAGCACCCGCGCTTCAACATCCTGTTTCGGGACGACAAGAGCTACCCCTATCTGAAGCTGAGCGGCAATGGCCGCACGCCGCTGCCGGCGGCGGTGGCAGCGCCCGAGGCGCAGCATTACCCGCGGGTGGCCTATTACCGGGGGGCGGTAGAAAAGAAGCACCGCTACTTCGGGCCGTTCCCCAGTGCCTGGGCGGTCAAGGAGTCGATTCAGCTGATCCAGAAAGTGTTTCGCCTGCGCACCTGCGAGGACACGGTGTTTGCCAACCGCACCCGGCCTTGCCTGCTGTTCCAGATCAAGCGCTGCTCCGGCCCCTGCGTGAACCTGATCAGCCCCGAGGCCTACAAGGCCGATGTGCAACATGCCGAACAGTTTTTGCGCGGAGAGACGACGGCGTTGATGCGCGAGATGGAAGCGCGCATGCTGGCACACGCTGAAAAACTGGAATTCGAGCAGGCGGCCGAGGTGCGCAACCAGCTGGCCGCGCTGGCCAAGGTGCTGCACCAGCAGGCGGTGGACACGGTGGCCGACACCGATGCCGACATCCTGGCGGTGCGGGTGCAGGGTGGGCGCGCCTGTGTGAATCTGGCCATGGTGCGCGGTGGTCGGCACCTGGGCGACCGCCCCTATTTCCCGGCCCATGTGCAGGACGCCCATGACCTGCAGGCGATCGAGGACGGCGAGCAGACGGTGCCGGTCGGGGTGCAGGTGCTCGAGGCCTTTCTGGCGCAGCACTACATCGGCGTGCCAGTGCCACCGCTGCTGATCGTGAGTGCGCCGGTCAGCAAGGCCCTGGTCGCGGCGCTCAGCGAGCAGACGGGTGTGAAGATCAGCGCGGTGCACCAGCCGCGCGAGCATCGCCGAGTCTGGCTGGAAATGGCCGAGAAGAACGCCGAACTGCAATTGGCTCGCTTGCTTTCTGAGGAAGGCTCGCAACAGGCGCGCACGCGCGCACTGGCCGATGCGTTGGACTTGGCGCCCGACGATTTGGAGCAATTGCACATCGAGTGTTTCGACATTTCACACACGGCGGGCGAGGCCACGCAGGCGTCGTGCGTGGTGTTTCGCCAGCACAAGATGCAAAGCAGCGAGTACCGCCGCTACAACATCGAGGGCATCACCGGCGGTGACGACTACGCGGCCATGCGTCAGGTGCTGATGCGCCGCTACGGCAAGCTGGCCGAGGCGCTGCGTACCGGTGAAGGTTCGGCGCGCATGCCCGATCTGGTGCTGATCGACGGTGGCAAGGGCCAGGTGGCCATGGCGCGCGAGGTGTTCACCGACCTGGGGCTGGATTTGTCGCGCATTGTGGGCGTGGAAAAAGGCGAGGGCCGCAAGGTGGGTCTGGAAGAGCTGGTGTTTGCCGATGGTCGCGAGAAGGTCTACCTGGGCAAGGACTCGGCGGCGCTCATGCTGGTGGCGCAGATCCGCGACGAGGCACACCGTTTTGCCATCACCGGCATGCGGGCCCAGCGCGCCAAGGTGCGCGTGGGTGGCAGCAAGATCGAGGAGATTCCCGGGGTCGGCCCACGCAAACGGGCACGGCTGCTGCAGCGCTTTGGCGGCGTGCGTGGGGTGGAAGGTGCCAGTGTGGAAGACCTGGCGCAGGTGGAAGGGATTTCGCAGGAGCTGGCCGAGGCCATCTATCAGGCCCTGCACTGAGGGTGACAGGAAAGCGTCATCACCATGGTGCACAATCGCCCCATGTTCTGGACCATTCCCACCCTCATGACCTGGACGCGCATCGTCGCGATCCCGTTGATCGTCGGTGTGTATTACCTGCCAGGCCTGCCCGCCACGGCCCAGAACGAGATCGCGACCATCATGTTTGTGCTGTTTGCCGTGACCGACTGGCTTGACGGCTACCTGGCGCGCAGGCTCAACCAGACCTCCGCTTTTGGCGCCTTTCTGGACCCGGTGGCCGACAAGTTTCTGGTCTGCGCATCGCTTTTGATCCTGGTCCACATGAACCGGGTGCATGTGCTGGTGGCGCTGGTCATCATCGGGCGCGAGATCGCCATTTCCAGTTTGCGCGAATGGATGGCCCAGATCGGCGCAAGCAAGAGCGTCGCCGTGCACATGGTGGGCAAGCTCAAGACCACGGTGCAGATGGTGGCGATCCCATTCTTGCTTTTTGACGGCAGCTTGTTTGGCCTGATCGACACCCGCGCCTGGGGCGATGTGCTGATCTGGGCGGCAGCCGTGCTGACGGTCTGGTCCATGGTGTACTACATGCAAAAAGCCTTGCCCGAAATCCGTGCCCGTGTGAAATGAGCGACTCCCAACAGTCCACGGCCTGGGTCCGTGCCATGCCTGCCGTGTTCGTGCTGATCTGGAGCACCGGCTTCATCGTGGCGCGTTACGGCATGCCTTATGCGCCGCCGTTCACTTTTTTGCTCTGGCGCTACTTCTTCTCGATTCTTTGCTTTTTGCCCTGGATCGTGCTGGCCCGTGTGGCTTGGCCGCGTGACCGTACCCAGGCCTTGCACCTGGCCGTGACCGGTGTGCTCATGCACGCGGGTTACCTGGGCGGCGTGTGGGCCGCCGTCAAGGCGGGCATGGGCTCGGGGCTGTCTTCGCTCATCGTGGGTATTCAGCCGGTGCTCACAGCAATTTGGCTGTCCACCATGACCACGGGCGAAGGTCAGCACCGCGTGACGCGTCGCCAGTGGATGGGCCTGCTGCTGGGTTTTGCCGGGCTGGTGATGGTGGTGTCGCGCAAATTCACGCAGGGCACACCGCTGGACCATGTGACGCCGCAAAACATGGCCTGGGCCGTGATGGCCTTACTGGCCATCACCTCTGGCACGCTCTACCAAAAGCGCTTTGTGCAGCCGTGTGATGTGCGCACCGCCAACACGGTGCAACTCATGGCGGCCGCCGTGGTCACCTTGCCGCTGGTGGCTTTGGAGCCTGAGGCCATGCAATGGAACGACCAGCTGATGGGCGCCATGGCCTGGTCGGTGCTGGGGCTCACGCTGGGGGGCTCGTCCTTGCTGTACCTGCTGATCCAGCGCGGCGCTGCGGCCACCGTGGCCAGCCTGATGTACCTGGTGCCACCGACCACGGCCTTGATTGCCTGGGTCTTGTTTGATGAGCAGATCACCGCGATCACCTTGCTGGGCACGGCCATCACGGCGGTGGGGGTGAGCCTGGTGGTGCGGCCAGCGCCAGTCCAATCGTCTTGACCCTTTGTCGGAGCCAGTTCTGCTGGCGATAGCTGCCTTGCTTGTCTGCGAGTCATCGCTTGCAAGGCAAGCTCCTACACCGGGTTCCACGGGGCGCCCGCCAGGCGCTGCATCAAAAACTCCTGCAGCAAACGCAAACGCAGTGGCATCTGTGCACGGTAGGGCGCCAGCCAGTGCACGTCGGCGTCGTGCATGGCCCAGTCGGGCAGCAGGCGCACCAGCGCACCGCTGGCCAGGGGCTGTGCTACATCCCACACGCTGCGCAGCATGATGCCGTGCCCGGCCAGGCACCAGTCGCGCACCAGTTCGCCCGAGTTGCTCGACAGCAGCCCTGACACCGTGACCGGCGTGCGCTTGCCTTGCGCTGTGCGGCTCAGCCACCACTGGTCAAAGCGCTGGCCCTGGCCAGTGTCGCCGCCGTTTTCGCGCACCACCAGGCAAGCGTGCTGGCCCAGGTCTTCCAGGCGTTCGGGTTGGCCTCTCAGCTGCACATAGGCGGGGGCGGCCACCAGAACGCGCTGATTGGGCGCGAGTTTGCGCACCACCCACTCGGCCGCCACGCTGGCGGGCGGGTTCCACAGCCAGACGGCGGCGTCAAAGCCCTCGCTGGCCAGGCGCGGCAGTTGCTCGGTCAGCTGCAGTTCGACCTGCACACCCGGGTACAGGCGCTGAAAGTCGCTGAGCGTCGGCCCCAGCCACAGGCGGCCAAAGCCAAAACTGCTGACCAGACGCACCCGGCCTGTGGGGTGGTGTTGTTCTTCGCGCACCGCGTTTTCGGCATCGGCAAAGGACTGCAGGATCAGTTGTGCCCGTTCGCACAGGGTGTGGCCTTCGGTGGTTGGGCTGACGCGCCGAGTGGTGCGCTGGAACAGGCGCACGCCCAGGCGCGCCTCCAGCGCGGCCAGCCGCTTGGTCACCACGGGCGGCGTCAGCCGCAGGGCTTGCGCCGCTTTGGCCAGGCTGCCTTGGGCCTGCACGGCCAGCACGAGTTCAAGGTCGCTGCGTTCCATTGTTTCTTTGTTAGGAATAATCAATTGCCTAATTATTTCCTATTTCGCCGATATGCTGGCGCCATGTTCAAGCAAATCCCTGTCCAGACGGTCGAGCGCGATGGTGTGCGCCTGCACACCCGTGTGTGTGGCCAGGGGACGCCCCTGCTGCTTTTGCATGGCCACCCGCAAAGCATGGCCATGTGGCACAAAGTGCTGCCGGCGCTGGCCGCGCGTCACCGGGTGGTGCTGATGGACTTGCGTGGCTACGGTGATTCGGACCGCCCGGCAGCCGATGCCGCCCACCTGCACCACAGCAAGCGCGAAATGGCGCTGGACGCCATCGCCGTCATGCAGGCCCACGGCTTCGAACACTTTGATGTGCTTGCCCATGACCGTGGCGCCCGCGTGGCGCACCGCCTGGCCGTTGATCACCCGCAGGCCGTGCAACGCCTGATGCTGCTGGACATCGCGCCCACGCTGGCCATGTACGAAAACACCAGCGAAGCCTTTGCCCGCGCCTACTGGCACTGGTTTGCGCTCATCCAGCCCGCGCCCTTGCCCGAAGCCCTGATCGACAGCGATCCGGTGCGCTATGTGCGCAGCGTGATGGGCGGCAGGCATGCAGGCCTGACCCCCTTCACACCCGAAGCCCTGGCCGAGTACGAACGTTGTGCGGCCAGGGCGGGGACGGGCAGCTCGATCTGCGAGGACTACCGGGCCAGCGCCAGCATCGATCTCGAACATGACCGGGCCGATGTGCAGGCCGGTCGCCGCCTGAGCCAGCCGCTGCGCGTGCTCTGGGGGCAGCATGGCGCCGTGGGGCGCTGCTTCGATGTGCTGGCCCTGTGGCGCGAGCGTGCCACGCAGGTGACCGGCGAGGCACTGCCCTGCGGGCACTATCTGGCCGAAGAATTGCCCGATGCCGTGGCCGCACAGGCCCTGAAGTTTTTCCAATCCTGAACCTGAAACCGAACCTCCGAAGGAGCACCCCATGAGCAAGAAACACCGCATCGCCGTCATCGCAGGCGATGGCATTGGCAAGGAAGTCATGCCCGAGGGCCTGCGCGTGCTGCAGGCCACGGCCAGCAAGTTCAACATCGACCTGCAGTTTGACCACTTCGATTTTTCGAGCTGGGATTACTACGAAAAGCACGGCAAGATGCTGCCCGACAACTGGAAAGAGCAGATCGGCGGCCACGATGCCATCTACTTCGGCGCGGTGGGCTGGCCCGACAAGATCGCCGACCATGTCTCGCTGTGGGGCTCTTTGCTGCTGTTTCGCCGCGAGTTTGACCAGTACATCAACCTGCGCCCCGCGCGTCTGATGCCCGGCATCATCGCGCCCGTGGTGCGCCGCGACGGCAGCCCGCGCCAGCCCGGCGAGATCGACATGTACATCGTGCGCGAGAACACCGAGGGCGAATACTCGGCCGTGGGTGGCCGCATGTTCCCCGGCACCGAGCGCGAGATCGTGATGCAGGAAACCATCATGAGCCGCGTGGGAGTGGACCGCGTGCTCAAGTTCGCCTTCGAGCTGGCCCAAACCCGCCCCAAAAAGCACCTGACCAGCGCCACCAAGTCCAACGGCATCGCCATCACCATGCCTTACTGGGACGAGCGCGTGGCCGAAATGGCCAAGGCCTACCCCGGCATCAACGTGGACAAGTTCCACATCGACATCCTGACCGCCCACTTTGTGCAGCGCCCCGACTTTTTCGACGTGGTGGTGGCCAGCAACCTGTTTGGTGACATCCTGTCCGACCTGGGGCCTGCCTGCACCGGCACCATTGGCATTGCGCCCAGTGCCAACCTCAACCCCGACCGCAAGTTCCCGTCCCTCTTTGAGCCGGTGCATGGCTCGGCCCCCGACATCGCCGGCAAGGGCATTGCCAACCCGATTGGCCAGATTTGGTGCGGCGCCATGATGCTGGAATTTTTGGGGCACAAGGACGCGCACGACGCGATTCTGGGCGCCATCGAGAAGATGCTCCAGCCGGGCAGCGGTGCGCCGCGCACGCCCGATCTGGGCGGCACAGGCACCACCAGCGACGTGGGCAAAGCAATTGCTGCACTGATCTGAGTGCTGTCAAGCCGGGAAGTGCGGCATTTAACGGCTAAAATCTGCCCATGCACTGAACTGGATTCGTGTTTCAGGTGGGGTGCTTAGCTCAGTTGGTAGAGCGGCGCCCTTACAAGGCGTAGGTCGGGGGTTCGAGCCCCTCAGCACCCACCACCCCCACACAAGGCGAACAAGGTTGTTCGCCTTTTTTTTGACCGAGAGAGCGCCATGTTCGATACCGTCCGCAACAACTCCAAGATCATGATGGGGCTGTTGTTCTTGTTGGTCATTCCCTCGTTTGTGATGTTTGGCATCGAGGGCTACAGCCGCTACACCGACAAGGCTGCCGCCGTGGCCCGGGTGGATGGCAACAAGATCACCCAGCAGGAATGGGACGATGCGCACAAACGCGAGGTTGACCGCATCCGCGCCCAGATGCCCAATGTGGACCCCAAGCTGCTCGACTCGCAGAGCGCCCGCATGGCCACGCTGGAGCAGATGGTCAATGAACGCCTGCTGATGGCGGCGGCACAAAAACAGCTGCTGGTGACCAGCGACGCCCGCTTGGCGCGTGAGCTGCAGCAAAGCCCGGCGATTGCCGGCCTGCGCGGCCCAGACGGCAAGCTTGACATGGAGCGCTACCGCCAACTGGCAGCGAGCCAGGGCCTGACCCCCGAAGGCTTTGAGGCCCGCGTGCGCCAGGATTTGTCCAGCCGTCAGGTGCTGGCGCCGCTGCAGGCTTCGGGCCTGTCGCTGGCCAAAACCACCGACGCCGCGCTGCAAGCCTATCTGCAACGCCGCGAAGTTCAGGTGAGCAAATTTGTGGCCAAAGACTTTGCAGGCAAAGTCCAGGTCAGTGACGCTGACCTGGAGGCTTATTACAAAGCCCACGCCGAACGCTTCCGTTCGGTGGAGAGCGCCGATGTGGAATACGTGGTGCTCGACATTCAGAGCTTGCAGTCGGGCATCAGCCTGCCCGACCAAGATGTGAAAACCTATTACGAGCAGAACCTGCAACGCCTGGCTGGCCAGGAACAGCGCCGCGCCAGCCACATCCTGATCAACGCGGCCAAGGACGCACCTGCGGCCGAGCGCGACAAGGCACGCGCCCAGGCGCAAGAGCTGCTGGCACAGGTGCGCAAGGCGCCCAAAACCTTTGCCGAAGTGGCCCGCAAGCACTCGCAAGACACTGGCTCGGCCAGCAAGGGCGGTGACCTGGACTTCTTCGCGCGCGGCGCCATGGTCAAACCGTTTGAAGACGTGGTGTTTGGCATGAAGGATGGCGACATCAGCGATGTGGTCGAGTCCGAATTCGGCTTCCACATCATCCAACTCACTGGCATCAAGGCGCCCAAGGCCCCCAGCTTTGAAGCCATGCGTCCGCAACTGGAAGCGGATCTGCGCAAGCAGCAGGCCCAGCGCAAATTTGCCGAACTGGCCGACACCTTCAGCAACAGCGTCTACGAGCAATCGGATGCGCTGCAGCCCGTGGCCGACAAGCTCAAGCTCACACTCAAAAAAGCGCAAGGCCTGACGCGCACCCCCGCTGGTGGCATGCCCGCCGAGCTGAACAGCCCCAAGCTGCTGCAGGCCTTGTTCTCGGATGATGCCGTGTCCAAACGCCGCAACACCGAAGCGGTCGAGACGGGCACCAACACCCTGGTGTCGGCGCGCATAGTCAAGCATTACCCCTCGGTGGTGCGCCCTCTGGCCGAAGTGCAGGCCGAAGTGCGCAAACAGTTTGTGCAAGCCAAGTCGCTGGAGCTGGCCCGCGCCGAAGGCCAGGCCAAGCTGGCCGCTTGGCAAGCCCAGGCCGGCGCTGCCCTACTGGACAAACCGGTGGTGGTCTCGCGCGACCAGCTGCAAGGTCAGGCGCAAGCCCTGGTGGACACTGCGCTGCGCGCCGACCCGGCCAAACTGCCCGCACTGGTGGGGGTGGAGTTGGGCAGCGAGGGCTATGCCGTTGTACGCGTCAACAAGATCGTGGCGCGCGAAGCACAGTCCGAAGATCAGGCCCGCCAGACCCGCCAGCAATTTGCCCAGATGCGCAGCCAGGCCGAAGTGCAGGCCTACATGGCCGCGCTGCGCAAGGAACTCAAGGTCGAGATTCTGGCGGCAGCGCAGAAAAGCGAGTCCGCTGCCGAAAAGCCCTGAGCTTCAGGCTATAATTCCATCTCTTCGGTGGCTATAGCTCAGTTGGTAGAGTCCCAGATTGTGATTCTGGTTGTCGTGGGTTCGAGTCCCATTAGCCACCCCAAATTCAAAAGCCCTTCCAGTACTGGAAGGGCTTTTTCGTTGGTGCGTTCGAATGGTCTTCAGTTCACCATCACCAGCTTGCCCATGACGGCGCGAGAGCCCATGCGGGCGTAGGCGGCCTTGAGTTCTCTCATGGGCATGGTGCGGTCAATCACCGGTTTGATCTTGCCCTGGGCGTACCACTGGGCCAGTTCGGCCATCATGGTGGCGTTGGCTTGCGGTTCGCGGCGGGCAAAGTCGCCCCAGAACACACCCACCAGCGATGCGCCTTTGAGCAAGGGCAGGTTCAGCGGCAGGTTGGGGATGGGGCCACCGGCAAAGCCAATCACCAGGTAGCGTCCGCGCCAGGCGATCGAGCGGAAGGCGGGTTCGGCAAATTCACCCCCTACCGGGTCGTACACCACGTCCGGGCCTTTGCCATCGGTCAGTGTCTTGATGGCTTCGCGCAGGTTTTCGGTGCCGTAGTTGATGGTGGCGTCGGCCCCTTGCGCGGTGCACAGGTCGCATTTCTCAGCGGTCGATGCCGCGGCAATCACCTTGGCCCCTGCGGCTTTGGCGATCTGGATGGCCGCTGTGCCCACGCCGCCCGCAGCGCCCAAAATCAGCACCGTCTCACCTGCCTTGAGCTGGCCCCGGTCCATCAGGGCGTGGTGGCTGGTGGCATAGGTCATGATGAAGGCGGCGGCATCCACCGGCGCAAAGCCAGGCGGCAAAGGCATGCACAGCTTGGCCGGGGCCAGGGTGTGGGTGCCAAACCCACCGGTGCCCGACAGGCAGGCCACGCTTTGGCCCACTTGCAGGTGTTTGACGCCTTCGCCCACCGCGTGCACCACACCGGCGTATTCCGAACCCGGCACAAAGGGCAGGGGCGGCTTCATCTGGTATTTGTTCTGAACGATCAGCAGGTCTGGAAAATTGAGGCTGGCGGCCTGGATTTCGAGCAGCACTTCGCCCGCGCCGGGTTGCGGTGTCGGCAGTTCTTTCCAGCTCAGGGCATCAACGCCAACGGGGTTCTCGCAAAGCCAGGCGTGCATGGGGTCTCCTTGGAAGGTGTGTGCAAATGCAAAACCCCATCTTAGGCAGAGCCCAAGCGCCGGGCTTGTCCCGGGAGCGACCTACAATCGCTGTCCAGTGGGACTGCCGATGCGAATACTTCTCTCCAACGACGATGGTTACCGGGCCGAAGGCCTGCAGGCTTTGCGCGCCGCCCTGAGCGCCGTGGCCGAAGTGGAGGTGGTGGCCCCCGAACACAACAACAGTGCCAAATCCAACGCGCTCACGCTCAACGCCCCCCTGTATGTGCATGACGCGGGGCCGGGTGTGCGCTACGTCAACGGCACGCCAGCCGACTGTGTGCACATCGCGCTGACCGGCCTGCTGGGCTACCGGCCTGACCTGGTGGTGAGCGGTATCAACAACGGCGCCAACATGGGCGACGACACGCTGTACTCAGGCACCGTGGGTGCCGCGATGGAAGGCTACCTGTTTGGCATCCCCTCTGTCGCGTTTTCCCTGGTGGACAAGGGCTGGGCACACATCGAAGACGCGGCCCGCAAGGCGCGCGACATCGTGCAGCACCTGCAGCAGCAGTCGCTGCTGGGCACGCGGCCATGGCTGCTCAATGTGAACATGCCCAACCTGCCTTATGCGCAGATGGGACCGTTGCGCCTGTGCCGTCTGGGGCGTCGCCATGCGGCCGAGCCGGTCATCACCCAACTCAATCCGCGTGGCGAAACCATGTACTGGATCGGCAACGCCGGCCCGGCCATGGACGATGCCGAGGGCACCGACTTTCATGCCGTGTGCCAGGGCCAGGTGGCGGTCACGCCGCTGCAGATCGACCTGACCGAACACGAACACCTGGGCCATTGGTCCGAACGCTTGTCAACGCTGGGGCAGACGGGAGCCGGCGCATGAGCCAGCGTCCCGGTTTTCCAGCCAAACTGCCCTCCAGCACGGGCGCCAAGTCCGGCCGACCGGCGACGTCTGCCGCCAAGGGGGCAGCGCCTGTGGGCCGTGCTGTGCCACCGTTGGGTGTCGGGCTGGACTCGGGGGCTGTGCGAGCCCGCATGGTGCGCAAACTGGCCGACCAGGGCGTGCGCGACGCTGCCGTGCTGGAGGCCATGGGCCAGGTGGAGCGCCACCGCTTTGTCGAAAGCGCACTGGTCGGCCAGGCCTACGAAGACACCAGCTTGCCCATCGGTCTGGGCCAGACGATTTCCAAACCCAATGTGGTGGCCCGCATGATCGAGTTGCTGCGCGAAGGTGTGCCGGGCAAGCTGGGTCGTGTGCTGGAGATCGGCACCGGTTGCGGTTACCAGGCCGCCGTGCTCAGCCATGTGGCCACCGAGGTCTACAGCATTGAACGCTTGCGCGGCCTGCACGAAAAAGCCCGTGAGAACCTGCGGCCCATGCGCCTGCACAACGTGCACCTGATCTTTGGTGATGGCATGCTCGGCTACCCCAAAGGGGCCCCGTATGCGGGCATCATCTCGGCCGCAGGCGGCGAGAACGTGCCCCAGGCCTGGCTGGACCAATTGGCTGTGGGGGGGCGGCTGGTGGCGCCCACCGTCACGCCGTCAGGGCATCAGGCTTTGGTGGTCATGCTCAAAACGCCGCAGGGTGTGGCACGTCAGGTGCTCGAAGCGGTTCATTTTGTCCCCCTAAAATCTGGCGTTGCCTAGGGAGTGGAAGCTTGAAAATCGAATGCAAACGCTTTATTGAACTGACCGCAGCGGCATCGCTGTTGCTGGTCTTGGTCGCTTGTGGTTCGTCTCCGCGCCAGCCCGCCCCTGTGGAAGACCGCAGCGCCGGCCACGGTACTGTGGCGCTGACAGAAGCCAAACCCATGCCCGGTGCTGAGAATGCGGGCAAGCCTGGCTACTACACCGTGCAAAAAGGCGACACGCTCACCCGCATCGGCCTGGACAACGGCCAGGCCTGGCGCGATGTGGCCCGCTGGAACAACCTGAGCAACCCCGATGTGATCGAAGTCGGTCAGGTGCTGCGTGTGGCGCCTCCGGGCTCTGCCGTTGAGTCCAATGGCGTGGTGGTGCGCCCGGTGGCGTCGTCGGCCGCTGTTCCAAGCCCTGCCAAGCCCGCCACACCGGTGCAGTCTGCAGCCCCTGTGGCCGAAGACATTGGCTTCGCTTGGCCCGCCAATGGCCAGGTGGTCGCTGGTTTTGACGAAACCAAAAACAAAGGCATCGACATTGCCGGCAAGGCGGGTGACCCGGTGCTGGCCGCGGCCGACGGCCAGGTGGTCTATGCCGGTGCTGGCCTGCGCGGCTATGGCAACTTGGTCATCGTCAAACACAACAACACCTACCTCACCGCCTACGCTCACAACCAAAAGCTGTTGGTCAAAGAGGACCAGAAGGTGCGCCGTGGCGACAAGATCGCCGAGATGGGAAGCAGCGATACCGACCGCGTCAAGCTGCACTTTGAGGTGCGCAAGCAGGGCAAGCCGGTCGACCCGTCCAAATTTCTGGCCAACCGCTGAGCCATGGCCTGGCCCGTCCTGGTCTTTGACATCGAGACCATCCCGGACATGGTCGGCTGGCGCCGCCTGAATGGCGTGCCCGAGGGCATGGACGGGGCCAGCGACGCCGAACTTTTTACCCACTGGAAGGCTCGACGTGCCGAGCACGGCCAGAGCGACTTCATGCCGCTGCACCTGCAGCGGGTGCTGTGCATCAGCTGTGTGTTCCGAAATGCCGAAGGCCTGCGCGTACATTCTTTTGTGGACCGCGACGGCGACAGTGAAGGCAAGGTGGTGCAGACCTTCTTCAACGCGATTGAAAAGCACAGCCCACAGCTGGTGAGTTGGAACGGCGGTGGCTTTGACCTGCCCGTACTGCACTACCGGGGCTTGATTCACGGCGTGGTGGCTGACCACTACTGGGACATGGGCGAGGCGGACCGCGAGTCCAAATGGAACAACTACATCAGCCGCTACCACCTGCGGCACCTGGACTTGATGGATCTGCTGGCCAAGTACACGCCACGGGCCAATGCCCCGCTGGACGCCCTGGCCAAGCTCTGCGGCTTTCCTGGCAAGCTGGGCATGGACGGTGGACAGGTCTATGACCAGTATCTGGCCGGGCAGCTTGAGGACGTGCGCCGCTATTGCGAAACCGACGTGATGAACACCTACTTGCTGTATTGCCGTTTTCAGAAAATGCGAGGTGGCTTCACGGAGGCTGAGTACGAGCAGGAGATCGGGTTTGTGCGGCAGAACCTGCAGTCGCTGGCGGTGGGGGAGGACCACTGGCAAGAGTACCTGGGCGCTTGGGTTTGATGGGCATGTGAAAACCCGCGTGACGCTGCGCTGCTTGGGGCCATATCCTCGCCACCCGTAACAAATGCAAAAGGCTCCTTCCGGAGCCTTTTGCATTTGTTGGAGCGGGTGATGGGAATCGAACCCACGTTATTTGCTTGGGAAGCAAGAGTCCTACCATTGAACGACACCCGCAGGACTGAACGGCATTGTAAACATTTCAGTGCTTGGATTCGATTTTGATGACCTTGAATGTGTTCCCAGAGCTCATGTAGCCTTTGGCCTCTACAAAACCGCTGCTCACCTGTCCATGCTCCCAGTAGGCGGAACTCAGGTCTGCGATCCAGCTGGTGCCATTGACAGTCAAGGTGCATGCGCTGCTGGTGGTGCAGGCGAGCGTGCCGTACACCTCGTAATTGCTGTAGCTGGTGTTGCCAGCGCTGCTCTGCGTCAGCTGCCGGTGGTATTTGAAGCCATCGTGGTCACTGTCGTGATCGTCATCCTGATAGCCGTAGATCGTGCGGTCCTCTCCGGCCGTCTTGAATTCCACCCTGTATGCCGTGAGGGCACCATTGACCAGCAGGCCTTTGACCTCTACGTAGTCGCCGTTGCGCAAGGCACCACACAAGTTGGCGTTTGCAAGTGTGACGGGTACGCCTTGCACTTGCATGCTGCAGCCTGACGAACTGGGATTGATTGTGAGCTCGGACACCATGCCGTATAACTCGTTGGTCTCGTTGTGAACGCCCGATGTGCCACGGTAACTGTTGGCGTATTGCGAGAAGTTCGTGACATCGCTCGAACGAAGGTAGAGGCTGGTGGCGGCATATTGAGTGGATGTCGCCGTGCCAGCCGTGTGTACCGAAACCACTGCGCCATTGGCCAGACCTGCAGGTGCCGTGACCGCTGAATATGTGATGGTTGCCTGGTTGTTTGCCGAGCCCAGTGTGAACGTTTGGCTGGACACGTTGAGATTGGAGACCACGCCTACCAGCTCGACATTGTGCGAGCTTGACTGGATTTCGATGCGTGTGGCTTTGAAGCTGCCATCGCTTTGTGGCAGACCATAAACCTCCACGGGTTGCCCGTTGACCAATGCGGCAAAGCTGGCGGAGACATTGTTCGCCGTCACGATGAAAGTACTGGCGTCGGTGCTGACCGGCAAGCCGGCCACAGTCAAAGTTTTGGCGTTGGCATCAATGGCGGCTGTCAAACCCTGTATTCCGCTTTGGATGCGAATGTAGGCTGCCGTGATCGCATTGGAGCTCAGTGGGTCGATGCTGACGGTCATGCCCATTCCCAGGGGCGAGTTGATGCTGTGGCCATCGTCGGCATCCACCACGCTGGCACCAATCGTTTCATAGCGAATGCCATTGACAACGATGGAGCCAAGACCGCTGATGGTGCCAGAGACTTGTGCTGAGTTGTTTGCTGTGTTTGACGAGAGTCCTGTTCCCCCGCCACCTCCGCATGCCGTCAACATGGATGCACACACTGCCACCATGGGCGTCAGATGAAACATGGTTTTCATAAAAAAATCTCCAACAAAACGATGCATTGCATTGTCAAAATCAAGCTGAACCAAACATGAAAAGCGCACTCAAAGTGCAGCCCAAATACCAAACGCCACAGCAGTTGCGAAAAGCACCATGGCCATCCAGTAGCGTGGTTGCGCTACGAGGTCAGGCGCTGTGCCGGGGACATGTCCGAGCCACATCGGTCTGGCCAGGTTGGTTCCACGCAGCACACTGAGTGCCAGCAGCCACGCCAAGTGAGCGAAAACGAGAAGCAGCATGGTGTTGGCGGCGAATTCATGGACCTCTTCTAACCAGTCGGACGAATCGACATAAAGCACATGTCCACTCAGCAGCAAAGGTACCGCCAGCATCAGCAAGCCACTGGTGGCCAGCACCAGCGCAAAGTTCTGGCCCGCTCTGGCTTGGACACCAAAAACATCGTCCAGGCCACGCAAGGAGCGCCACCAGGTCCAGCCACTGCGCAGTTTGGTGAGCAGTGAAGACCAGTGCACCGGACGAGGCCCCAGCCAGCCGTAGAGCAAACGAAACACCAGCAAGGCGACAATGGTGTACCCGAAAGCAGCATGGAGCTGTTGTACGCGCTCGCTTTCGGAAGTCAGATAGGCTCCTGCAAAGCACAATGCAAACAGCCAATGAAAGAGACGCGTGGGTGCATCCACCATGCGGCGCGTGGTTTTCGGGGGAACGGTTGGGCTCATTGGAATCGTCCTTTCATACCCGGTGGGGATCGCAATTCGTGTTCATCGAAACGGCCTTGCTCGGCCCCCACGTGGCAGGCAGCGCACTGCGCCGCGCTTTTGACACTGGGCAATTTCCAGACTTCGGGGGGGACTTTGCGGTGTTCACGCACAAACCAGTTTGCTTGTGTGATCCGATCTTGTGGAGGCTCGTTTCTGGCTTTTCTGTAAGTGCCAGCGTTGGTTTGTAGCCAAGCACCGATGTCCTGGACTTGCTGGGCATCCAGGCTGGCATCTGTGCCGTAGTGATTGGACAGGCCGGCCATGATCCGTTTCCAGGACGCAGCGGGCAGCAAGCCTGGCGGGTAGGCCAGATGGCAGGCCGCGCACTCCTGAGCGTATGTGGGCAGTGCTTTGGCTGGCCTGGGTACATCGCCGTCAGCCAGGGTGGGAAAAGCCTGTGTCAGCAGCAGCAATAAATAAATGTGAATACGTTTCATGACGCTATCGTTTGGGGCTGTCACTTGAGGCTGATCAACCAAGACAGCACATCGGTTTTTTCAGCGGGGCTGCATTCGCGGCTTAGAACGTCTTTGCAGTTGCGCCGGAACCATTTGTCCACCCGTGCGGTGTCGGTGAAGCTTTTGGCATTGAAAGCGGGAGCCAATGGCTCCAGCACTTTGCCGGTGTTGGCGTGGCGACCATTGCGCGTGGGCAACTCACCATGGCAGCTGGCGCACGACCATTCCTGCCCGTGCTTGCTCACAAAGAATAGGCGGCCAGCGTCAATCTGGCCCACGCGGCCTGCTTCGCTCGAGAACCTCGCCAACTGGGCTTGTGGCGTGGTGTCTGCTGCCATGGTTGGCAACAGGCATCCCAGGCCCAAGCATGCTGCTATACAAGTCTTGCGTATACGCATGAACAATTCTCCGATGTCAAACAGGCGGGTGTGGATACACCTGCATGCATGTAATTTAGGCCCGACATGTGAACCTAAGCTGAACGTCGATGAACTTGCTCGGAGATTGGACTGTCCAGTCGAAAATGCCACTAAACTGGCCAAATTATTGGTAGTGTCTGCATGAAACTTTTACTGGTTGAAGACGAATTGGCGCTCAGTGAAGCCTTGACCGCTATGCTGCGTTCAGAGGGTTTTGCCATAGACGCTGTGGCGACCTTGCATAGCGCTACAACGGCCTTGCGAGTCAGTACGTACGATGCTGTCTTGTTAGACCTTTACCTGCCCGATGGCGACGGCATGGAATGGCTGCGGCAAATGCGCAAGTCCAGCAACACCACACCCGTCATCATCCTCACGGCCCGGGATCAGATCTCTGACCGGATCGCAGGCTTGCAAAGTGGTGCTGACGACTACGTCATCAAACCCTTCGATGTTCAAGAATTGCTGGCGCGACTGGCTGCGGTGTTGCGCCGCTCACAAGGCGCCGCCAGCAATTGGCTGCAGATCGGCGAGCTGGCCCTGGACCTGCAAGGCCGTCGGGTGCGTGTTCAATCTCAGGATATCGAGTTGACTGCCAAGGAGTGGGCTGTGCTGGAAAAGCTGGCCAGCAGACCAGGCCGCATCGTGAACAGGGACACCCTGGATCAGGCGCTCTACAGTTTTGAGGACGACGTGGGCAGCAACACCTTGGAGGTCTACATCAGCCGTATCCGCAAAAAGATCGGCAAGACGCGTATCGAAACCGTTCGCGGTCTGGGCTATCGCTTGCAAGATCTGAACACACCATGAAACAGCACAGCATTTTCAGGCAATGGCTCGCATCCACCCTGCTGACTTTGTTCGTGTTGTGGATCGCTGTGGTGGCTTCTGTGACTTGGGTTATCCAGCATGAGACGGATGAAATTTTTGATGCCAGCTTGCAGGAAACGGCCCAGCGTCTGTTGCCTCTGGCGATCCTGCAATTGCAAGCCCATCAAACTTCAGACGACGAGGAAGACGACGCGTTTGAAACCATCGAAGACGCATTGGAGCCCGCTCAACACAAAGAGTATTTGGTCTACCAAGTGTTCAACGCTTCGGGCCGCATGCTCATGCGCTCACATTCTGCGCCGACACAGGCACTTACACCCCAACTGGAACCCGGTTTTCAAAAAACAGAGGGCCATTGGATCTACATCGAGAAAAGCCGAAATGGCCAATATCTGCTCGCTCTTGCAGAAAAGACCAAACACCGCAGGGACACCCTGTTGAGCACGCTTGAGGTTTTGCTCATGCCTTTATTGGCACTGCTGCCACTCTCGGCTATGGCCATGTTCTGGATCGCGCGCCAGGCCAAACAACCCCTGCAAAAGCTTGATGCTGAACTTGCGCGGCGCACCAGTGCGGATTTGCACCCGGTTGCCAGTGCAGATTTTCCCCAGGAGCTGCAACCCCTGGCCCAGACACTCAACCAACTCATGCAGCGGCTTAAGGCTGCGCTGGAGTCCGAGCGTCAGTTCACGACCAACAGTGCCCATGAACTGCGCACCCCACTCGCAGCTGCAGCTGTTCAGCTCGACGTATTGGGTCAAAGCTTGGTCAACGACGAGCAGCGCCAGCGGTTGCAAACCGTGCGTCATCTCCTCCAACGCTTGCAAACCCTGAGTGAGAAACTCCTGCAGCTGGCTCGCGCTGAGTCTGGAATCGCGTTCAAGCGCAGTGATGTGGAACTCGGCCAGCTGCTGCGACTGGTTTGCCAGGACCTTCAATGGCGCACGCCGCTGCCCTTGCAGCTGCAACTGCCATCCTCACCGGTAGTCGTTCAGGGCGATGTGGATGCTTTGGGCATTGTGCTGGGCAACTTGCTTGAAAACGCCATCAAGTACGCCACGCCGGGCAGCGCCATTCAGATCGAAGTGAATGCATCGCCGGTGCATGTTCGCATCACCAACGATTGCGATCCCTTGTCTGAAGAAGTGCGGGGACGCCTGCACGAGCGCTTTTACCGTGCACGTCCGGACCATCGGGGTGCCGGGCTGGGCCTGTCAATCGTCCGTGCCTTGCTTGAACCGACCGGCATCGAACTGGACATCCACTCGCCTGCGAGCGGTAACTCCCGGGGTTTTGAAGTCGTGCTGCAGTGGCCTCGCGCCACGCAGCAGTTTGAATGATGTGTAACCCGGGGTGGACGGGCCTGCTGGTGCGGAGCACCACAGGCACCCGCTTGTGCTTACTTCAGTACATCGCCCAGGCAGAGGTACTTGATCTCCACATAGTCGTCGATACCGTGGTGTGAACCCTCGCGGCCCAGGCCCGACTGCTTGACGCCGCCAAAGGGCACATGCTCGGTGGCCAGGATGCCGACGTTGATGCCGACCATGCCGTATTCCAGCGCCTCACTCACGCGGAAAATGCGGCCGACGTCGCGGCTGTAGAAGTAGCTGGCCAGGCCGAATTCGGTGTTGTTGGCTGCGTCAATGGCTTCCTGTTCGGTCTTGAACTTGAAGATCGGGGCGAAAGGACCAAAGGTTTCTTCTTTGGCGCAGACCATGTCGGGCGTGGCGTCGGCGATCACGGTGGGCTCGAAGAACTGGCCTTGCAGGCGTTTGCCACCCGTGAGCACGCGGCCGCCCTTGGCAATGGCGTCCTTCACATGGCGCTCCACTTTGTCCAGCGCAGCGGGCTCGATCAGCGGGCCTTGGTTGACGCCGTCTTCAAAGCCGTTGCCCACCTTGGCGGCGGTCCTGACCTTGGCGGCGAATTTGGTGGCGAATTCTTCATAGACCGCTTCTTGCACATAGATGCGGTTGGAACACACGCAGGTCTGGCCCGCGTTGCGGTATTTGCTGGCAAAGGCGCCTTCCACGGCGCTGTCGATGTCGGCATCTTCAAACACGATGAAAGGGGCGTTGCCGCCGAGTTCGAGCGACATTTTCTTGACCGTGGGGGCCGACTGCGCCATCAGGATGCGGCCCACTTCGGTTGAACCCGTGAAGCTGATGTGGCGCACCACATCGCTGGCGCAAAGCACCTTGCCCACGGCGATCGATTGCTCGCTGTCGGCGGTGACCATGTTCAGCACGCCAGCGGGGATGCCTGCGCGGATCGCCAGCTCGGCCGCCGCCAGGGCCGTCAGCGGCGTGAGCTCGGCGGGCTTGATGATGACCGGACAGCCTGCGGCCAGGGCCGGGGCCACCTTGCGGGTGATCATGGCCAGCGGAAAGTTCCAGGGTGTGATGGCGGCGCACACGCCAATGGGCTGGCGCAGCACCAGCAGGCGGCGGTTGTTGTCAAACTGGGGCAGGGTCTCGCCGTTGATGCGTTTGGCTTCTTCGGCAAACCATTCCACAAAACTGGCGCCATACACCACTTCGCCCTTGGCTTCGGGCAGGGGCTTGCCCTGCTCGGCGGTCATGATGCGGCCCAGGTCGTCCTGGTTGGCCATCAGCAGGTCAAACCACTTGCGCAGGATGATGCTGCGTTCTTTGGCTGTTTTGTTTTTCCAGGCGGGCCAGGCGGCGTTGGCAGCGGCAATCGCCTGCTCGGTTTCCTGTGGGCCGAGGTTGGCCACATCGACCAGATGGGCGCCGGTGGCCGGGTCATGCACGGCAAAGCGGCTGTTGCCCTTGACCCACTGGCCGTTGATCAACGCGTCGGTCTTGAGCAGGCTGGGGTCGTTCAGCTGGGCGAGGGGGGATGTTTTCATGTCCATGAAAGGTCTCCGAAATTATTTAACTTGTTAAACAGTTGGAGTTTGCCACGAAATGCGCAGGCCTGCAGGAGGCGCGAAATTGTAGACAACCCACTCTGCTGCCGATGGGGCGGTGGTCTGCGGGCCTGGGTTTGCAAGGCAAGCTCCCACAAGAGAGAGGGCACCCGCCAAACCTATAATGACCGGTTGCATTTCAAGCACTACAGCACCATGAGCCAAGCCGTTTTTTCAGTTGCCGACATCCGCAAGACCTTCCTGGACTTTTTCGCGTCCAAGGGCCACACCGTGGTGGCTTCGAGCCCGCTGGTGCCGGGCAATGACCCGACCCTGATGTTCACCAACTCGGGCATGGTGCAGTTCAAGGACGTGTTCCTGGGCAGTGACAAGCGCTCTTACGTGCGCGCCGCGTCCGTTCAGGCCTGCCTGCGTGCCGGTGGCAAGCACAACGACCTGGAGAACGTGGGCTACACCGCCCGCCACCACACCTTCTTCGAGATGCTGGGCAACTGGTCGTTTGGCGACTATTTCAAGCGCGAATCCCTCACCTGGGCCTGGGAACTGCTGACCGAGGTTTACAAGCTGCCCAAGGAGCGCCTGCTGGCCACCGTCTACATGGAAGACGACGAGGCCTACGACATCTGGACCAAGGAAATCGGCTTGCCGCCCGAGCGCGTGATCCGCATTGGCGACAACAAGGGCGGCCGCTACAAGAGCGACAACTTCTGGATGATGGCCGACACCGGCCCCTGCGGTCCTTGCTCTGAAATCTTCTATGACCACGGCGACCACATCCCTGGCGGCCCCCCGGGCAGCCCCGAGGAAGACGGCGACCGCTTCATCGAGATCTGGAACAACGTGTTCATGCAGTTCGAGATGCACGAAGACGGCTCG